>Ga0207774_100013_pt1 | contig 278578 bp, 256 predicted proteins | sample TtaePargueraPR_13_FD_187754 | JGI IMG/M metagenome (GOLD analysis project Ga0207774, IMG submission 187754) | Aerobic enrichment media microbial communities from Bioluminiscent Bay, La Parguera, Puerto Rico - Tt and M2 (2) (SPAdes) | ecosystem: Environmental > Aquatic > Marine > Unclassified ... | reverse complement strand
ACCCCACTCCGCATGTTTGTCGCGATCCGCAACACGCCCCGAGACTATGCATGGGGTTCCCACACCGCGATCGCGGAGTTCCGCGGTGTGGAGCCGAGCGGGTCGCCCGAGGCCGAGCTGTGGCTCGGCGCGCACGCGGGGTCGCCCGCCGAGGTCGTCGAGGCGGATGACTCGGGCGCGACGGACCTCGCCGAGCTCATCGCCGCGAACCCCGCGCTCGCGCTCGGACCCGAGCACGCACGCGAGGGAGCCCGCCTGCCGTTCCTGCTCAAGGTGCTCGCGGCCGCCCGCCCGCTCTCGCTGCAGGCACATCCGACGCCCGACCAGGCGCGCATGGGATTCGGCCGCGAGGAGGCCGAGGGCGTGCCGATCGACGCCTTCGACCGGAACTACAAGGACCCGTTCGCCAAGCCCGAGCTCATCGTGGCGGTGAGCGAGGCCTTCGAGGCGCTCTCGGGCTTCCGCCCCCTCGACGAGGTCCGCGGGCTCCTCGATGCCCTCCGAGCCGCCGACGCCGCGTCCCCGGAGCCGCAGCCCGGCGCCCTCGACCTGCTCTCCACGCGGCTCGACGGACCCGACGGCCTGCGGGAGAGCGTCGCCTGGCTGCTCCAGGACGGCCGCGGCGGGGACACCGGCGAGGCCGCCTGGCTCATCGAGCGGGTGACGGCGCTCGCCGCGAGCGACGCGGCGCTCGACTCGCCGTTCGCCACCTCGTTCCGCACCGTGCTCGACCTCTCCGAGGAGTACCCGGGAGACCCGGGGATCGTGATCTCGCTGCTGCTGAATCGGGTGACCCTCGCTCGCGGCGAGGCGCTGTTCCTCGATGCCGGCAACATCCACGCCTACCTCTCCGGGCTCGGGGTCGAGCTGATGGCCGCGAGCGACAACGTGCTGCGCGGCGGCCTCACGCCGAAGCACATCGACGTGCCCGAACTGCTCGAGGTGCTCGACTTCACGGCGATCGAGCCGCCACTGCTGCAGCCGGTCGAGGCCGCCGCCGGCGTCCTCGAGTACCGCCCCCCGGTGCCGGACTTCACGCTCTTCCGCGTCGAGGGGGCGGACGATGCGGCGCGCATCGCGCTCTCAGGGCCGGCGATCGTCCTCGCCGAGGGCGGGGAGGTCCGGGTGGCAGGTGCGCACGGGTCGATGTCGATCGACCGCGGCGAGGCCGCGTTCGTGTCGCCCGACGAGGCGTCCCTCGCGTTCGGCGGCGAGGGTATCGCCTGGGTGGCGACCGTGCCGCCGACGCACGGCTGAGCGAACGGGGGCGCGCCGGTCACGAGGACGGATGCCGCGGCATCCGCTCGCCGTCAGCCGGCCTGTCGCGGCCCGAACACACGCCGGTACTGGGTGGGCGTGGTCTGCAGCGTCTTCACGAAGTGGTGGCGCATGACGGCCGCCGCGCCGAACCCGGTCTCGCGGGCGATCTCCTCGAGCGTGAGGTCCGTCTCCTCGAGCAGCTGCTGTGCGCGGAGGAGTCGCTGGCGGTTGAGCCACGCGTTCGGCGTCGTGCCGGTCTCCGCGCGGAACTTGCGCGCGAAGGTCCGGGGCGACATGAGCGCCTTGCGGGCGAGGCGGTCGACCGTGAGGTCCTCGTCGAGGTGCTCGAGCATCCATTCCGTGACGAGCGCGAACGAGTCGCTGCGGGCGTCGACGACCGGCGTCTGGATGAACTGGGACTGCCCGCCGTCGCGCTGCGGCGGCACCACCATGCGCCGGGCGACGATGTTCGCGGCGCTGGCTCCGAGCTCGGTGCGCACGATGTGCAGTGCCGCGTCGATGCCCGCCGCGGTGCCCGCGCCCGTGACGACCTTGCCGTCCTGCACGAAGAGCACGTCGGGGTCGACCTCGGTGTCGGGGAACATCTCGGCCAAGCGGTCCGTGTACATCCAGTGCGTGGTCGCGCGTCGGCCGTCGAGGACGCCGGCGCGGCCGAGCGTGAAAGCGCCCGAGCAGACGCTCAGCACCCAGGCGCCGCGGTCGACGGCCTCGCGGATGACGCGCAGGACCTCGGGGTGGGCCGGCTCGTCGATGAGGGAGGCGGGGACGGCGACGAGGTCGGCGGTCTCGGCGGCGGCGAGCCCCTCGTGCACGACGACGTCGAAGCCGAGCTTGGTGGAGATGGGACCGGGTTCCGCGGCGACCACGTGGAAGTCGAACGTGGGTCCGCCCTGCTCGGACCGGTCGATGCCGAAGACCTCGCAGATCACGCCGAACTCGAACGGCGCCATCTGGGGGACGGCGATGCACGCGATGGTCTGGAGCACGGAACCTCCTCGATACCGCCACAGTGTGGCAGGAATGTGTCGATCAGTGGCGAGTCTGCCACTGTCGGCAGGATCTTGCAAGGCGCAGAATTCCTGCCATGGACATCATCGTGTTTCTGATCCTCGCGGGACTCGCGGTGTGGGGCGTCGTCGCGACGCTCCTCCGGCTCGACTCCGACGGCTACGGCCGTCCGGAGATCCGGGACCGCGTGCGTCACGTCGAGCGGGCCCCGCTGCGTCGCGCCTGAACCCGGCCCGCTAGCATCGTTCCGACGCCGGAGGCTCCGGCGACGGAGGGCGGGACATGAGCTGGCTGGTCACCGGGGGAGCGGGCTACATCGGCGCGCACGTCGTGCGCGCGTTCCGCGCCCAGGGCATCGACACCGTGGTGGTCGACGACCTCTCCTCCGGACGGAGGACGTTCGTGCCCGAGGGGTCGATCTTCGTGCACGGTTCGATCCTCGACGGCGCGCTGCTCGAGGACACGATGCAGGCGCACGGCGTCCGCGGCGTGGTCCACCTCGCCGGCTTCAAGTACGCCGGGGTCTCGATGCAGCGCCCGCTCCACACCTACGAGCAGAACGTGACGGGCACCGCGCGGCTCCTGGGCGCGATGGCCGCGAGCGGCGTCGAGCGCATCGTGTTCTCGTCCAGCGCCGCCGTCTACGGCACGCCCGACGTCGACCTCGTGACCGAGGACACTCCGAAGCGTCCCGAGTCGCCGTACGGGGAGTCCAAGCTGATCGGCGAGTGGCTCCTCGCCGACCAGGCGCGCGCGACCGGCCTCGCGCACACGTCCCTCCGCTACTTCAACGTCGTCGGGTCGGGCACCGACGAGGTCTTCGACCCGAGCCCGCACAACCTCTTCCCGCTCGTGTTCGACGCGCTGCTCGAGGGGCGCACCCCGCGCATCAACGGCGACGACTACCCGACACCCGACGGCACCTGCGTGCGCGACTACATCCACGTCGCGGACCTCGCCGACGCCCACGTGGCGGCGGCACGCCGCCTCGACGCCGGCGAGCCGATCGAGGCGGTCTACAACCTCGGATCCGGCGACGGCGTGTCGGTGGGCGAGATCATGCGCGAGGTGGCCGAGGTCACCGGCACCGACTTCACGCCGGAGGTCGGGCCGCGCCGCGCCGGCGACCCGGCGCGGATCGTCGCGTCGGGCGAACTCGCCTCCCGTGACCTCGACTGGCGGATGCGCCACTCCCTCCGCGAGATGGTCGCCAGCGCGTGGTCCGCCCGTCGGGCGGCATCCGCCGAGTGAGCCCGATCACGACTCGGACACGTATATGGCGTGTCGCGGCGGCGGTCAAGCCTCCACGAGGTATTGAGGGTTCTCCATCCGCGACTTGACTCCACCGAATTACACCGATGTAATTGGTGAGACACACCCCTCGGGGATGTCGGTACAACTGGGTGGGAGACGATATGGGCAAGCCTGAATATCGTTCTGGGGTACCTGAGGATTGGTTCGTCGACCCCGTGCGGCTCGGCGTACCGGGGGTTCGCGGGGTCGCAGACGACGACAACCAACTGGCGTGGCAGACCGATGCGCTGTGCGCGCAGACCGATCCGGAGGCGTTCTTCCCCGAGAAGGGCGGTTCCACCCGTGATGCCAAGCGCATCTGCACGGGCTGCGAGGTCCGTTCGGAATGCCTGGAGTACGCGCTCGCCAACGACGAGCGGTTCGGCATCTGGGGCGGGCTCTCCGAGCGCGAGCGACGCAAGCTGCGCCGGCAGGCCGGCTGACCGTCACGCGGGTGCGACGGTGCATGCTCACGGCACGCCCGCAGGGCTGACGGATGCGGCGGGGGCAGCCGCCTAGGCTGTCCCCGATGTTCCCCAGAGTCACCGCCGTCCTCGTCGTGCAGCACGGCGGAGACCGGCTCCGCGCCACGCTCGATGCGCTGCGGTCCCAGACCCGCCAGCCCGACGACCTGGCGGTGGTCCTCATGGACGCCGACGACGCCACGCGTCGCATGATCGAGGCCCTGCGGCCCGCGCACGTCGTCTCCCTCGGAACGTCCCAGCCGTTCGGGGCGGCGGTCGCGACCGTCGAGCAGACCCTCCCCGAGCCGACGGACGACCGCTCGTCGCTCTGGCTCCTCACCGAGGACTCGGCGCCGGAGCCCACCGCGCTCGAGTCGCTCGTCGCGGCGCTCGAGAACGCGCGCACCGCGGCGATCGCCGCGCCGAAGCTCGTCAGCTGGGACGACCGGAGGCGCATCGTGCGCTTCGGCCGATCGGTGACGCGCGGCGGCCGGGCCCTGGCGATCGTGGACGACGAGCTCGACCAGGGGCAGCACGACGACCTCTCGGACATCCTCGGGGCCGACGCCGTCGGCCTCCTGGTCCGGCACGCGGTGTGGCGCCACCTCGACGGATTCGATCCGGCGTTGCCCGTCGTCGACGACGGCCTCGACCTCGGCATGCGCGCGCGGCTCGCGGGCCATCGGGTGATCGCCGTGCCGTCCGCGGCGATGCGGTTCGCCGACGCGGGTATCGCGGGCCCCGGATCGGAGCCGGGTGGTCGCGCGGCGCGGCACCGCGCACGCGTGGCTCGCACGGCCTGGCTGCATCGACGACTCTCCGACGCGCCGGCCGTGCTCGTGCCGCTGCACTGGCTCGCCCTCCTGCCCCTCGCCGTGCTGCGGTCGCTGCGACACCTGCTCGTGAAGACCCCCGGATCCATCCCCGGCGAATTCGCCGCTGCCGTCGAGGTCATGGTGACGCCGCAGCGCGTCCTGCGCTCGCGGCGGGGCATCGCCCGCATCAAGACCGCGAAGTGGTCCGCGCTCGCCCCGCTCCGGATCCGACCGGACGAGGTTCGCGTACGACGACAGCAGGCCGCCGAAGCGCGCCGCCAGCGCGCGCGGGGGCGAGTCGACGACCTGCAGTTCCTGCAGACGGGCGGCGGATGGGTCCTGCTCGCCACCCTCGCGCTCTCCGCGATCCTGTACGCGCCCCTGATCGCATCGGGCGGCATCTCCGGCGGGGGCCTGTTGCCGCTCTCCGACGACCTCGCCGCGCTGTGGCGCAACGCCGCCGCGGGGTGGCGCGACGTCGGCGGGGGGTTCGTCGGCGCCGCCGACCCGTTCACCGGCGTGCTCGCGGTCCTCGGGAGTGCGGCGTTCTGGAACCCCTCGGCCGCCCTCCTCGGGCTGTGGCTGCTCGCCATCCCGCTCTCGGGTCTCGGTGGATGGTTCGCCGCGTCCCGACTCGCCGATCGTGCCTCATTGCGGGTACTCGGCGGCCTCGCATGGGCGGTCGCGCCGCCGCTGCTCGACGCACTCGCCGACGGCAGGCCGGCCGCGGTGCTCGTGCACGTCCTGCTGCCATGGCTCGCCGTGCTGATGTTCGCCGCGGGAACGTCCTGGGCGGCCGCGGCGGCGGCCTCGCTCGTGTTCGCCGCGATCGTGGCGTGCGCGCCGATCCTCGCACCCGCGCTCGTGCTGGCCTGGCTGGTGGCGCTCCCGCTCGCCGGCCGCGCCGCAGTGCGGCTCGTGGGCATCCCGGTCCCGGCGCTCGCGCTCGCGCTCCCGCTGATCGTGCAGCAGGTCGGCCGCGGCGCCCCGCTCTCCCTCCTCGCGGATCCCGGCCTGCCGTACGGAGCGGGCCAGCCGACGGCGCCGCAGGTGGCGCTCGGCCAGGCGAACGGAACGTGGGGGCGTTGGGAGGATGCGCTCGGCGGCCTCGTCGCCGAGATCGTGCCTCCGCCGATCATCCTCGCGGTCCTGCTCGCGCCGCTCGCGCTCGCCGCGATCGCGGTCGTCGCCTCGCGTCGGCTGCGCGGCGGACTCCTCGCACTGGCGCTCGCCGCCGCAGGCTTCGCCACCGCGTTCGGTGCGACCCTCGTGCACGTGGCGTTCTCGGGCGACCGCACGGTCCCGGTCTGGGCGGGATCCGGCATCAGCGTGATGTGGCTCGGCCTCCTCGCCGCGGCGGTCCTCGCCCTCAGCACGCTCCGTCGAGGAGCGGCGACCGCGGCGACGGTCGTGATCGCCTTCGGGATCATCGCCGTCGCTCCGACCGTGGTGGCGATCGCGCTCGGCCGCACTGCGGTGGGACCGGCCCCGGAACGGACCCTCCCGGCCTTCGTCGAGGCCGAGGCCGCGTCGGATCCACGGGTCGGGACGCTTCGGATGCAGCCCACGGCGGACGGAGGCATCCGGGCCACCATCGAGCGCGGCAGCGGCGCCACGCTCGATGAGCAGTCGACGCTCGCGTCGACCCAGCGGGACCTCACCGGGCGGACCGATTCGATCGCGACCCTCGCCGGGAACCTGGCCTCGCGCAGCGGCTACGACGCGACCGCGGCGGTCGAGGAGTTCGGGCTCTCGTTCGTGCTGGTCGGGCCTGCGGACCCCGAGGACACCGCCGCGGCCGCCGTCGAACGGCGCGCGCGTGCCGCACTCGACGGGAACCCGCAGGTGGTCGCGATCGGCGAGACGGATTTCGGGCCGATCTGGCGATTCGTCGCGGCGGAGCCGAACGCGCCCGGTGCCCGCATCCCCGACGCCGGGCCGGTCGCCGGATGGGTCGTGGCGGGACAGCTCGTCGTGATCGGCGCAGCCCTGCTGCTCTCGATCCCGACGGGCGGGGGCCGGGAGCCCGACCGACGGCCGCCGTCGGTGCGGCGACGGCGTCGGCGGACGGGACGTCGGCCGGGCGCGAAGGGCGATGCGGCGGTCGCGGCCGACCCGACGGGCGAGGCCGTCACGGGTGCGACGCCGCCGAAGTCCTCCGGCAGCGACGCGCCGTCGCCCGGCGCGGAGCCGGTCGCGGGGACCGGAGGATCCGCGGTGCTCGTGGACGAGGACGGAGGTGGCCGCGATGCCGACGAGGCGTGACCTGATGCGCGGGGTCCTTCGAGGCGTCGGGGTCCTGGCCGCCGGCGCGCTCGCTGCGGGCGCGGTGCTCGCGGCATCCGTCGCCCCGCTTCCCGAGGTCGCGGCCGACCCGCCGTCGACGGTCGTGCAGCCGGCGGAGAGCCGCCAGCTCCGGGTCTGCCCGGGTCCGTTGCTGTCGCTCGCCGACGACGCCGCGTCCGCCGCCACCGCGAGGTCGATCGGCGCACCCGATCTCGTCGTCGCGGCGGACCCGGAGGACGCCGCGGTCGAACAGGTGCCGCTCGATGCGCCGGACAACGTGGCCGCGGCGGCGGACGGCGGGCCGATCGCGATCTCCGACGAACCCGGCTCGGTGCCGGCCGGGATGCTCGCCGGCGCCCAGTCGCAGGCGGCGTCGGCCGAGTCCGTCAGCGGGCTCGCCGCAGCCGCATGCGTCGAGCCCGCGTCCGATTCGTGGCTCGTCGCCGGTGCCACCGAGGTCGGACGGTCGGGGCTGGTCCTGCTCGCCAACCCCGGCGAGGTCGCCTCGACGGTCGACGTCCGGGTGATCGGCGAGACGGGCCAGGTCGAGGCGCCCTCGGGCCTCGGCATCGTCGTGCCGCCGGGGAGCCAGCGCATCGTCTCCCTCGCAGGGCTCGCACCGAGCGTGCGCTCGCCCGTCCTCCACGTCACCAGTTCGGGCGCGCCGATCGCCGCGGCGGTGCAGCATTCGGTCGTGCTCGGCCTCGAGTCCGCGGGCGTCGAGCTGTCGACGCCGGTCGCCCCGCCGGCGCCTCGACAGGTCGTTCCCGGGGTGGTCGTCACGGACGCCCGGGGCGTGGCGCCCGACGAGGACCACGCCGAGGGCGACGACTTCCCCGCACTGCGCCTGTTCGCGCCCGACGACGCCGAGGCCGAGGCGGTCGTCGAGATCAGGGACGAGGGCGGGACCGCCGTCTCGCGGATCGAGGTCGCGCTCGCCGCGGGCCAGACCTCCGACCTGCCGCTCGGCACGCTCGATCCGGGGTCGTACACCGTCGTCGTCGACGCGGATGCCCCCGTCGTGGCGGCCGCCCGCTCGACGGTGCTCGGCGAGGGCGACGACCCGATCCTCGCCGACCTGGCCTGGTCGGCCGCCACCGGACCGCTCCTCGAACGCGCCACGGTCGCGATCCCCGACGGGCCGGACGCGACGCTGCGACTCGCGAACCCCGGCGACGCGGAGGTGACCGCGACGGTCGCCGTCGGCGGTGTCGAGCGCTCGGTGACGATTCCGGCCGGCGGCACGGCCTCCGTCTCGGTGCAGGGCGGTGATCGCGTGATCCTCGACGGTGTCGAGGGGACCCACGCGGCGGTCACCTTCGCGGCCGGAGACGCGCTCGCCTCGTTCCCGGTCGTGCCACCGGGGCCGCTCGACAGCCCGGTGCGCGTGTTCCCCCAGTAGCGCCGGATCGCCCGACGATTCCGCACGGCCCGCCGGTTCCGAGGGGAGGCTCGCGTCAGAGGTGGCGGTACCGGCCCGGCGCGAGCTCCCACGGATCCCGGCCGAGGTAGTCGGCCACGGCCCGGAACACGCAGCTCTCGACCAGGAGCCGCTCGTCCTTCTCCTCGCCCTCCTGCGTGCGGAGGAACCGTACGATCGGCAGCCGGAAGAAGACGATCCGGCGTTCGTCGTGGTAGACCCGCCAGCGATCGATGTGGTCGTCGTGGATCGCCTCGGCGGGCGCGTCGGCGACCTGGAACGAGACGCCCTCGAGATCGGGCCAGAGGCCCCGCAGGTAGGCGGCCGTCGAGGCGAGCGTGACGTCGAACTCGTCGATCCGCGTGCGGAGGGGCGGGAGATGGGGGCCGGTCACCGCGGATCGCATGCCGCGGCCGTGACGGTCGCGCGAGAGTCGCCTCCGCGAGGCGGACGTCGCGGCGACACGACGGGAACGGGGCATGGCCTCCATCGTAGCGGCCGGTCGGATCGGTACGCTGGGGGTCGCCATGAGACGTTGTTCGCGCACCGCATGCACCGCCGAAGCGGTCGCGACCCTGACGTACGACTACGCCGACTCGCTCGCCGTCCTCGGCCCGCTGTCGTTCACGCGCGAGCCGCACTCGTACGATCTCTGCGCGCGCCACGCCGAGCGGACCTCCGCTCCGCGCGGCTGGCAGATCATCCGGCACGTCACCCTCGGTGAGGTAGGGTTCACCGCATGAATCCCCCCGTGAACCCGGGCGCTCGCGCGCGCCTCGAAACGATCGTGAAGGCCTACGACGTCCGAGGCATCGTCGGCGACGGGCTCACCGCCGAGGTGGTCGAGGCGCTCGGCGCCGCGTTCGTCGACGAGGTCGGCGCCGCGCGCGGCCGCGTCGTCGTGGGGCACGACATGCGCGACTCGTCGCCGGGATTCGCCGAGGCCTTCGCCCGCGGGGCGGCTGCGCGCGGCGCCGACGTCGTCGCGATCGGGCTCTGCTCGACCGACGAGAGCTACTTCGCATCGGGCTCGCTGCATGCGCCCGCTGCGATGTTCACCGCCAGCCACAATCCGGCGGCCTACAACGGCATCAAGTTCTCCCGGGCCGGCGCCCAGGGCATCTCGCTCGAGACCGGCCTCGCGGCGATCCGGGACCGCGCCGCGGCCTACCTCGACGACGGCATCGCCGTCGTGCCCCAGCCCGGTCGCGTCGAGCAGGCCGACGTGCTCGCCGACTACGCGCGGCACCTCCGCACGCTCGTCGACCTCGGCGGCATCCGACCGTTGAAGGTGGTCGTCGACGCCGGCAACGGGATGGGCGGGCTCACGGTTCCCGCGGTGCTCGGGGAGGCGGCGGGCCTCGACGCGCTGCCGCTCGAGATCGTCCCGCTCTACTTCGAGCTCGACGGCACGTTCCCGAACCACGAGGCCAATCCGCTCGACCCCGCCAACCTGGTCGACCTCCAGGAGGCGGTGCGGGAGCACGGCGCCGACCTCGGCCTCGCGTTCGACGGCGACGCCGACCGCTGCTTCGTCGTCGACGAGCGGGGCGAGGCGGTCGATCCGTCGGCCGTCGCCGCGATCGTCGCGCTCCGCGAGATCGCCCGCGTCCGCGCGCTCGGCGAGACCGAGCCCACCGTCATCCACAACCTCATCACCTCGCGCTTCGTGCCCGAGACGATCGAGGCCGTGGGCGCGTTCGCCATCCGCACGCGCGTGGGCCACTCCCTCATCAAGGACCGCATGAACGAGACGCGCGCGGTCTTCGGCGGCGAGCACTCGGCGCACTACTACTTCCGCGACTTCTGGGGCGCCGACAACGGCATGCTCGCGGCCATGCACCTCCTCGCCGAGTTCGGCGCGCAGGACGCGCCGCTCTCGGTGATGTCCGCACGGTTCACGCCGTACGCGCTGTCGGGCGAGATCAACTCGACCGTCGAGGACGTGCCGGCGGCGTACACGCGGATCGTCGAGGCGTTCACCGGCCGCGTCGAGTTCGACGAGCTCGACGGGCTGACGGCGACCGGCATCACTGCCGAGGACGAGCCGTTCTGGTGGTTCAACGTCCGGCCGTCGAACACCGAGCCGCTGCTCCGACTCAACGTCGAGGGCGAGGACGTCGCGACCATGTCCGCGGTCCGCGACGAGGTGCTCGCCCTGATCCGCGGCTGACGGCAGACGGGCGAGCGGATGCCCCGGGCCCGCGCGGCTGCGAGAATGGACGCCATGACCCTCGTCACGCCCTCCGCGACATCCGCCCTGCCCTTCAAGGTCGCCGACCTCTCGCTCGCCGAGGCGGGCCGGCACCAGCTCCGCCTGGCGGAGAACGAGATGCCGGGCCTCATGGCGCTCCGCTCGGAGTACGGCGAGTCGAAGCCGCTCGCCGGCGCCCGCATCGCGGGGAGCCTGCACATGACGGTGCAGACGGCGGTGCTCATCGAGACGCTCGTCGCGCTCGGCGCCGACGTGCGCTGGGCGAGCTGCAACATCTTCTCCACGCAGGATGAAGCGGCCGCCGCCGTCGTCGTCGGACCGGGCGGCACGGTCGACGAGCCGGCGGGCGTGCCGGTCTTCGCGTGGAAGGGCGAGACGCTCGAGGAGTACTGGTGGTGCACCGACCGGATCTTCGACTGGAGCGCCGAAGCCGAGGCGGCGGGCGCCGACTGGATCGGCCCGAACATGATCCTCGACGACGGCGGCGACGCCACGCTGCTCGTCCACCGCGGGCGCGAGTTCGAGGCGGCCGGCTCGGTGCCGCCCGCCCCGGACGACGCGAGCGCGGAGTACCGCGTCGTGCTCGACACGCTCCGGCGCTCGATCCAGGCGGCGCCCGACCGCTGGACGCGGATCGCCGCCGAACTGCAGGGCGTCACGGAGGAGACCACGACCGGGGTGCACCGCCTCTACGAGTTGCACGCCGACGGCGAGCTCCTCTTCCCGGCGATCAACGTCAACGACTCGGTCACGAAGTCGAAGTTCGACAACAAGTACGGCATCCGCCACTCGCTGCCCGACGGCCTGAACCGCGCCACCGACGTGCTGATGGGCGGCAAGGTCGCGTTCGTCGCGGGCTACGGCGACGTCGGCAAGGGCGCGGCCGAGGCGCTGCGCGGCCAGGGCGCGCGCGTGATCGTCTCCGAGATCGACCCCATCAACGCGCTGCAGGCCGCCATGGACGGCTACCAGGTCGCGAGGCTGGAATCGGTCGTCGACCAGGTCGACATCCTCGTCACGGGCACCGGCAACAAGGACGTCGTGCGGCTCGAGCACCTGCTCGCCCTGAAGCACCAGGCGGTCGTCGCGAACGTCGGCCACTTCGACAACGAGATCGACATGGCCGCGCTCGAGTCGCTCGAGGGCGCCGAGCGCGTCGAGATCAAGCCGCAGGTGCACGAGTGGCGCCTGCCGACCGGCCGGAGCATCCTCGTGCTCTCCGAGGGCCGGCTCATGAACCTCGGCAACGCGACCGGCCACCCCTCGTTCGTGATGTCGAACTCGTTCGCGAACCAGGTGCTCGCGCAGATCGAGCTCTGGACCCGGCCCGAGGCCTACCCGGTCGGCGTCTACGTACTGCCGAAGCACCTCGACGAGAAGGTCGCGCGCCTCCACCTCGACGCCCTCGGCGTCGAGCTCACGGTGCTCACGCCCGAACAGGCCGCCTACATCGGCGTGCCGGTCGAGGGCCCGTACAAGGTCGACCACTACCGGTACTGACCGCGAGACGGATGCCGCGGCGCGCGACCTGCGCAGCGGCATCCGTCGTCTCGTCGTCGCGCCCGTCCCGTCTCGCCGCTCGCTCGCTCGCCCGTGCGTGCGGGCGCTTCCGCGCCAGCGCGTCAGCGCTCCGGGAAGCCCTTGGGCCGTGACTCGAGCACCGGGCCGAGCGTTCGCATGCGCGCGTCGACCAATGCGAGCGCCGTGAGGTCGCGTTCGCGTCGCAGCGCCGCGACGCCCGCGAGCAGGAGCTCGGGCTCCACCTTCGGAACCGGGGAGACGAAGGGGGCCACCTCGGCCGCGAGCGATGCCGCGACGCGTTGACGACTCGCGAGCGCGAGGTGCGGCGCGTTGCGCAGGAACGCGGCGACGCGGCGCGCGAGCGGGTCGGGGAGGCGGCCGACATCGGCGACGCCGGCCCACCCCGACAGCGGTTCGGGGACGCCGAACGAGGCGGGAACGTAGGCCGTCACGCGCTCGACCTGTCCGTGCGTGCCCGCGAGGAGGTCGCCGAGGCGCTTCGAATCGGGATTGAGGAATCCGACGAGCACCGCGAGCCCGCCGAAGGTGAGCCAGATCTCGAGCACGCCGGTGAGCGCGCGGATCAGCGCGTGCCGGAAGCCGATGGAGCCGCCGTCGTCGCGGACCACGCGGATGCCCATGACGAGCTTGCCGAGCGACCGGCCGCGCGAGGCGGTCTCGACGGCGGTGGGGAGCACGACGATGCAGGTGACGACGAGCGCGATGCCGACGGCGCGCAGCGCGGCCTCGTCGAGGTCGAGCCCCGAGATCGCGAGGAGGGCCAGCAGCCCGACGCCGATGGTCATGATCACGTCGATCGCGGCGCCGCCGGCGCGCATGACGGCGCTCGCGGGGCGCAGGTCGAGGGCGACCGCCTCGCCAGTGAGCACGGCCTCGTCGTCGACCGCGATCGAGGTGCGCGCGGGGGCGGCGTCGGCGGGCATGGCTAGTATTCAAGCAGATGGACCTCGACGCGCTCGCGACCGCCCGACACGACGACTGGGAGCGTCTCGACGCGCTCTCGCGGAGGTCGCGCCCGAGCGGCGCCGAAGCCGACGAGCTGATCGAGCGCTACCAGGCCGCGGCGGCCGACCTCTCGCTCGTCCAGGCCACCGCGGGCTCGACCGCGCTGGGCGAGAGGCTCTCGCTCACCCTCGCCCGCGCCCGACTGCGGTTCACGGGGGTCGCCGAGAACCCGCTGCGACAGCTCTCGCACTTCGCGCTCGTCGGGCTGCCGGCCGCGCTCCACCGCCTCCGATGGCTGACGCTCGCCGTCGCCGTCGCGACCTTCATCGTGGCGGGGCTGTATGCCACGTGGGTGCTCGCCGATCCGCGCGTCCTGGCGAACCTCGGCAGCGAGGAGGAGCTCCGCCAGATCGCCGAGGAGGGCTTCGTCGCGTACTACTCCGAGAATCCCGCGGCGTCGTTCGCCGGCGCCGTCTGGACGAACAACGCGTGGATCGCGGCGCAGTGCGTGGCCTTCGGCATCACGGGCCTCTGGGTGCCGTGGGTGATCCTGCAGAACGCGCAGAACCTCGGACTGACCGCGGCGATCATGTTCGCGTACGACGAGGCCGACACGTTCTTCCTCTACATCGCCCCGCACGGCCTGCTCGAGCTGACCTGCGTCTTCGTCGCCGCGGCGGCCGGCCTGCGGATCTTCTGGGCCTGGGTCGCTCCCGGGTCCCGGACTCGCGGTGCCGCCGTCGCGGAGGACGCCCGTGCGCTCTTCTCGGTCGCGATCGGGCTCGTCTTCTTCCTGTTCCTCGCGGGGGTCATCGAGGGGTTCGTGACGCCCGCGCCGTGGCCCTGGCCGGTGAAGATCGGCATCGGCGCGCTGGTGCTCGGGCTGCTGCTGTTCGCCATGCTCGTGCTCGGTCGGCGCGCCGCCCGCGCCGGCGAGACGGGCGATCTCGCCGAGTTCGACGCGGGCGCGCGACGGGCGACCGCCGGCTGAGCGGCCGCCGGCCCGGGATCGCAGGGCGGGTCGCCGGCTAGAGCTGCCCGGCGGCCTTGAGCTCGAGGTACCGATCTGCGAGCGCCGGTGGGAGGTCGGCCGGTCCGGCGGTCACGGTGGATGCGCCGAGGCGTCGCACGGCGGCCGCAACGCGGTCGGCGTCGAGACGCGTCCGCTCGGCCGCTGCGGCCGCGTAGACCTCGGCGAGCTCGTCTCGGCGCAGCACGGCGGACTCCAGCGTCGGGTCGGCGACGGAGGCCACGATCACGCGATGACGGGAGGTGAGCTGGGGCAGCACGGACAGCAGCCCACGAGAGGCTCCAGGCGAGTCCGCCGCGGTGAGCAGCACCACGAGCGCGCGACGGCTCGTCACCCCGCGGACCTGCGCGGGCACACCCGCCCAGTCGGCCTCGATGAGTTCGGAGTCGACATCGGCCATGGCATCGACCATGCGGGCCAGCAGGTCCGCGCCGCTCGCACCGTGCACGCGTCCGCGCAGGCGGCGGTCCCACAGCAGCAGGTCGATCCGGTCGCCCGCGTGGGTGGCGAGGGCGGCGAGCAGCAGCGCCGCCTCGTAGGCGGTGTCCAGCCGCGGTTCGTCGCCGATGCGCGCCGCGGCCGTCCGCGAGGTGTCGACGACGATCACGATGCGCCGATCGCGCTCCGGCCGCCACGTGCGGACCATGAGCTTCGCCGAGCCCGGCGACTCGGGGTCTGACCGGCGTGCCGTCGCACGCCAGTCGATCGATCGCACGTCGTCGCCGCGCACGTACTCCCGCAGCGAGTCGAACTCCGTCCCCTGGCCGCGGATCAGGATGGGCGTGCGGCCGTCCAGCTCGCGCAGTCTCGTCAGCCGCGACGGCAGGTGCGCCCGCGAATGGAACGGCGGCAGCACGCGGATCCGGCCCGGTGCGGCGAGTGTCGCCTGACGGGCCCAGAGCCCGAGCGGCCCCCGCGAGCGGATCGTGACGGCTTCGCTGACGCGGTCCCCGCGACGGGTCGGGGTGAGCGCGAGCGTGACGCGCCGACCTTCGCCCGCCGGCACCTCGATCCTGGAGCGGTTGCGCCCGTGCACGCCCGCGGACGGCGGCCAGCCGTCGCGCACCTCGGCGCGCAGCGTCCGACGCCCGAGGTTCCGGAGCACCAGTTCGACGTGGACCGTCTCCCCGAGGCGCAGCCTCGGTGGACGTTCCCGCTCGACGGCGACCTGCCGAGGTGAGGCGGCGATCGCGAGGTCGGCGACACCGAGCCCGATGGCGACGAGCAGCCAGGCCACGAGGGTCGCCCAGGCGGCTCCCGCGTCGCCGCCGAGCAGCACGACGGGCACGACGCCGATGGCGACGAGCAGGCTGAAGCGTCCGGTGGGCGCCATCGTCAGAGCGGAACCTGGACCTGCTGCACGACCGAACGCAGCACCTGGTCGACCGAGACGCCCTCGAGCTCGGCCTCCGGCCGGAGCTGCACCCGGTGACGCCACGCGGGCAGGAGCATCGCCTGCACGTGGTCCGGAGTGACCTTCTCGACCCCGGTCAGCCACGCCCAGGCCTTCGCCGCGGCGAGGAGCCCCGCGACGGCGCGCGGGCTCACGCCGAGCCGCATCGACGGGCTCCGGCGCGTGGCACGCGCGAGGTCGACGACGTAGGCGAGGACGTCGTCCGCGACCCCGACGCGTCGTGCGGCCGCGCGGGCGGCGAGCAGCTCGACCGTGCCGAGCACCGGCTCGACGCCCGCCGCCCCCAGGTCGTGCGGGTCGAATCCGTCGGCGTGGCGTCGGAGCATGGCCACCTCCGCATCGCGCTCCGGCACGTCGAGGACGAGCTTCAGCAGGAACCGGTCGAGCTGCGCCTCCGGCAGCGCATAGGTGCCCTCGTACTCGATCGGGTTCTGGGTGGCGGCGACGAGGAACGGCACCGGCAGCGGTCTCGTCACCCCATCGGCCGAGACCTGCCGCTCCTCCATGGCCTCGAGCAGCGCCGACTGCGTCTTCGGCGGCGTGCGGTTGATCTCGTCGGCGAGGAGCAGGTTGGTGAAGACCGGACCCTCGCGGAACGCGAACTCGCCCGAGCGCGGGTCGTAGGCGAGCGACCCCGTGACGTCGCCCGGCATGAGGTCGGGCGTGAACTGCACCCGCCGGGTCTCGAGTCGCAGCGTCCTGCTGAGGGTTCGGACGAGCAGCGTCTTGGCGACGCCGGGCACGCCCTCGAGCAGGACGTGCCCGTCGGCGAGGAGCGCGATGATGAGGCCGGTCACGGCACCGTCCTGGCCGACGACCGCCTTGCCCACCTCGGTGCGGACGCGGTCGAGCGAGGCGCGCAGCTGCGCGTCGTCGGGGGTCGGGTCGGTCATGGTCGCCTTCCTGTCGGGTCGGTGGCGTCGAGCGCCGGGTCGGGCGCGATGGCGGCGTGGACGGCGCGTTCGAGTTCGCCGAGGTCGCGCGCGAGGCGGACGAGGTCGCGATCGCCCTCCGGGACGGCGTCGACGAGCAGTGCGCGAACGGATGCCGCGGGCCGGCCGGTCGCGGTCGCCGTGGCCGCGACCACGGCGTCGACCTCGGCCGATCGCGGAAGCCGGAGCAGCGTCGCCAGCCTTCGGATCGAGCCGATCCGCAGCTGGTCGAGGGACCGCAGTCGCGCCGAAGCCCGCGCGTAGAGGCGCGCCCGTCCCACGCCGGTCTCGGAGGCCGGGACGTGGACGGGGAGGTCCTCGACGACGAGCGGGCCGAATCGACGGCCGCGCCAGACTCCGGCGACGACGGTGACGACCACGAGGAGCACGAGGACCGGGCTCACCCAGCCGGGCGTCAGCTCGGCGAGGGTCGGCGCGTCGGCGGCATCCGCGTCGCCCGGCCCGGGAAGGTACCAGGCGACCTCGTCGCGCTCGCCCAGCAGGCCGATGGCGAGGGCCGCGTTGCCGGCCTCGTCGACCGTCCCGTTCGCGAAGGGCGTCGTCGCCCCCACCAGGACCACGTCGGCGCCGCCCGGCGAGGCGCCGACGACGACGGCGAATCCGTCGCCCGAGGGGAAGCAGCCGGCGAAGCCCGGGGCCGCCGCGTCGTCGATCGCGAGCAGCCGCTGCCCGTCGGACAGGGCGCCGGCGCGGTTCGCGGCCGGGAGGTCGCAGTCCGCGTCGGCGGGGCCCGCCTCGGCGGCGCCGGCGAGCCGGACTCCGGGTGCGAGCACTTCGAGCGCTGCGAAGTCCGGTCGCGCGACCACGATGCGCTCGGCCTCCGCGGCGAGTCGACCGACCCGCTCGCGATCGAGCACGCCGAGGTCGTCGTGCAGGAACACGGTCGCCCCGTCGCGGGCGGCGTCGATCGCCGCGTCCAGGCTGCGCACCTGCCGGATCTCGACGCCCCGTTCGGCGAGCACGCGCGCCAGCGCCTGCGCGCCCGCGGGCGCCGGGTTGTCGGCCGCGAGGGGCGACCCGGGCGCACGCACCGCGCCCTGGATCGCGACGAGGGCGAGCGCGCCTGCGAGGAGTGCGAGGGCGATGACGACCCAGGTGCGGCCGCGTCGGAGCGACCCGCGGACGCCTGGCGTGACGGCTCGCGCCGGCCGGTCGGGCCCGGCGGGCGGCGTGGGCGAGTCCGCGAGGGCGCGGGCGGCGCTCATGCTCCGGCTCCGACGGCCGGGCGGTCCGAACCCGCCGCGCTCGGCGGCGGCGCAGCGCTGAGCCCGGCATCGAGCGCGGCGACCTCGGCGTAGGCACCCCCGTCGCCCGCGCGGCCCAGGTAGCGGACGCCGTCGAACGCGTCGGCCGCGCGCTCGAGCGACGGACCGTGCGCGGGGAAGGCAGCGGACGCCGCGCGTGCCATCCCGTGCGCCGTCGTGCCGGGGTGGACTCGCACGAGCTCGCGCTCGACGAGCGCGCGCACGAGGGCGCGGAACCGTTCCTCGATGGCGAGGGCCCAGTCGCCCGACGCCGCGGCACGCTCCGCCGCGTCGCGGAGGGTGGCGGCATCCCGCAGGTCGCCGTCGTCGAACAGCGCGACCGCCGACGAGCTGCGACGTCGCAGGCGCGGCAGGCCGAACACGAGCAGGCCGAGGCCCACCAGCCCGGCGACGACGAGCACCGCGACGAGCGCCAGCGTCGGGGTCGGCAGGCCCGTCGCGCCGCCGAAGAGGCTCGCGATCCAGTCCCGCACCGCCTGCGCCGCGAGGTCGAAGAGCGTCGGCTCCGCAGCCCGGTACTCGGGGTCGGCGAGTTCCTCGACCACCCACCGGCGCGCCTCCGGCGCGTCGGGGTCGAGCGGCGGCTCCCGCCGCGCGAGCGCGGTCAGGACCACGTCGGCGCGGCGTCTGCCGCCGGGGCCGGCGCGAACGGATCCGACACGGGACGGCCCGCCTCCCGCTCCTCGACGTGCCGCTGGAGCTCGAGGTCGAGCCCCTCCGAGCGCATCCTGAGGTCGATGTAGATGACGGCGACGAGTGCGGCCTGCACGACCGCGACGATCGCGCCGACGAGGATCGAGAGGACGGTGCCGATGATGGTCGACCCGATCGTCACGGCCTCGTAGGTCGCTCCGGCCGTGGGGTCGAGGATGACGGCGAGGATCGTGCCGCCGAGCGTGGGCACCTGGACCACGGTCTGAGCGACCGTGGAGACGATGAGGCCGACCAGCAGGATCAGTCCGAACGTCCGCCAGAAGTATCCCGCGGTGAGCTGCCACGAGCGGCGCACCGACTGCGCGATGCCCGCGCGCTCGAGCACGATCACGCTCGGGACCAGGGCGAGCTTGGTGCCGAGCCAGGCGCCGAGCACGGCGAGGCCGAGCAGGAGCAGGAGCAGGACGAGCACCACCCCGACGACCGTGACCGGGTCGGGTGCGATCAGCGCCGTCGTCACGACGATCGCCGCGACGAGGACGAAGACACCGAGCACGACGACGCTCACGAGCAGCGTCCAGCCGATCAGCGGGCCGATCCGGCTCGCGGCGCGCTTCCACAGCGCACCGAACCCGAGCCGCTCGCCGAGCGTGCCGCTCGCGACCTCGACGACCATGACGCCCTGCAGGAAGGCCCCGGCCACCACGGCCACGGCGACCGGGACGAGCGAGAGCAGGATGAGCCATCCGATCGTCCCGGTCGTCACCGCGTCGAGGTCCTCGGCACTCGCGGACTCGATGCGACCGATCGCGAGGACGAGGAACGGCACGAAGACCGCGGCGGTCGCGACGACGGACGCGAGCTGGACGACGAGCCCGGTTCCGAAGACCGGAGCGGGGTTGCGGCGGAGCGTGCGGAACGGAGCCCAGAGCAGCGTGCCGAATCCCATGGGCCGGAGCGGCAGGAGGCCGGGCTTCGGCGGGGGAGTCCAGCCGCCCGGCGACGCGCCGTACCCCGGCGCCGTCGCACCGTACGCCGGCGGGGGCGGCGGCGCGGCCGCACCCGGGGGGAGCGGAGGCGGTCCGTATCCGGCGCTCGCCGGGGGCGTGGGGGGATGCCACTGCTGATCCGACACGTGCGTCGTGCTCCTTCCCGGGCGATCCCACCATGCTGCCACAGGCCGCCCACGGGCGACCCGATCCCGCGAGCGGCTACGCTGGACCCACTGGACTGCCGCCCGGTGCGCACGCCGGAACCCACGGAGAACGAACGCATGACGCCTCGCGTACTCGTCGTCGACGACGACACGGCCCTCGCCGAGATGATCGGGATCGTGCTGCGCACGGAGGGCTTCGATCCGGTGTTCTGCGCCGACGGGGGTGGAGCGCTCGCCGCGTTCCGCGAGGCCAGGCCCGACCTGGTGCTGCTCGACCTGATGCTGCCGGGCATGGACGGCATCGAGGTCTGCGGTCGCATCCGCGCCGAGAGCGGCACCCCGATCATCATGCTGACCGCCAAGAGCGACACCGCCGACGTCGTGAAGGGCCTGGAATCGGGCGCCGACGACTACATGGTGAAGCCCTTCAACCCGAAGGAGCTGGTGGCCCGCATCCGGACGAGGCTCCGCCCGTCGCCGGAGACGGTCGTCGACACGATCTCGGTCGGAGACCTGGAGATCGATGCGGCCGGCCACGAGGTCCGACGCGGTGACGAGCGCATCAACCTCACCCCGCTCGAGTTCGACCTCCTGCTCACCCTCGCGTCGAAGCCGCAGCAGGTGTTCACGCGCGAGATGCTGCTCGAACAGGTGTGGGGGTACCACTACAAGGCCGACACGCGGCTCGTGAACGTCCACGTGCAGCGACTGCGGGCCAAGGTCGAGCACGATCCCGACAACCCGCGGATCGTGATGACCGTCCGCGGCGTGGGCTATCGCGCCGGCGCCACGACCTGAGGCAGGTCGCGCCATGTCGATCGCGGCGGGTCCGGGGCGGCGCGCCGCCGGATGGCTCCGCGAGCGCGTGCGCCGCTTCTCCACGCTGTGGCGCCGATCGCTGCAGTTCCGCACCGTGCTCATCACGCTCGGACTGTCCAGCCTCGCCATCCTCGTCATCGGGTTCACGATCTCGTTCACGGTCGCGTCCAACCTGTTCCAGCAGCAGGTCGAGGACGCGCTCGGGTCGTCGACCACGGCCGCCGCTGCAGCGCAGGGTGCCCTCGACGCGTCGGACGCCACCGATCGGGCGACCGTGCAGGCCGTCACCAACGCCGCGATCGAGACGGTCATCGGCGTCTCCGGCAGCCAGGACATCGCGCTCTTCCGTGCCCCGGGCACGACGCCGGTGGCGCTCGCGCCGCCGGACTTCCTGAGCCCCGACCTCGGCGGGAAGATCTCACCGGAACTCCGCGAGCGCGTGCAGGAGAACCCCGAGACCCCGTACTGGCAGTCCGTCGAGCTCGAGGGCGAGGAGGGCGAGGCCGTGCCGGGGATCGTCGTCGGCACCGACCTCCTGATCCCGGGCGGGGCCGGGCGCTACGAGCTGTACATCGGCTACGACCTCGCGGACGCGGCGCAGACGCTCGCCCTCATGCAGCTCACGGGCGCCATCGGCGCGATCGCGTTGATCGCCCTCCTCAGCGCGATCACGCTCGTCGTGGTCCGCTGGGTGATCGAGCCGATCCAGGCGGTCTCAGCGACGAGCCGACGGCTCGCGGCCGGCGACCTCGGAGTCCGGCTCCCGGTCAGGGGCGAGGACGAGCTCGCGGCGCTCGCGGAATCCTTCAACGGGATGGCGGACACGCTCCAGGCCCGCATCCGCGACCTCGCCGAGCTCTCGGTCATGCAGCAGCGGTTCGTGAGCGACGTCTCGCACGAACTGCGTACGCCGCTGACGACCATCCGGCTCGCGGGGGAGGTCCTGTACGGGCAGCGAGACGACTTCCCGCCCGCCACCGCCCGGACCGCGGAACTCCTGAAGACGCAGACCGAGCGGTTCGAGACGCTGCTCGCCGACCTCCTCGAGATCAGCCGGTACGACGCGGGGTCGGTGGTGCTGGAGACGGAGCCGACCAACCTCGTGAACCTCGCAGCGGAGTCCATCGAGTCGATGCAGTCGCTCGCGCTCGAACGCGGCAGCGAGCTCCGCCTCGAGGCCCCCGGAGGGCACCTCGACGCGGAGGTCGACCCCCGCCGCATCCGGCGCATCGTCGCCAACCTCATCGGCAACGCGATCGAGCACGGCGAGGGCCGGCCCATCGTCGTCTCGGTCGACTCGAACGCCACCGCGGTGGCGCTGTCGGTCCGCGACTACGGGCTCGGCATGTCGGAGGAGGCGGTGCAGCGGGTGTTCGACCGCTTCTGGCGGGCGGACCCGAGTCGTCGACGCACCATCGGAGGTACCGGACTCGGGCTCGCGATCTCACTGGAGGACGCCGTCGCGCACGGCGGCACGCTCGACGCATGGTCGCGCGAGGGACGCGGCTCCGTGTTCCGCCTCGTCCTGCCGCGCGTCCACGACGCGGAGGGACGGGTCGTCCCGCCGCTCCCCCTCGAGCCCGCCGATCCCGAGTCGACGGGACCGGATGGCGTCGCCGCGCTCGTCGCCGACGACGCGCAGATCCAGGAGGCCAGCGATGCCTGACCGCACTCCCCGTCGGCGACTCGTGCGCCTGGCGCTCGCCGCGGCGACGGTCGTCGCCGCGCTCGCCGGGTGCGCCTCGATCCCGACGAGCGGGGCCGTGAACCAGGGCGATCCCGCAGCCACCGAGCAGCCGGTGGACATCGACATCCTCCCGCGCGGTCCGCGCGAGGATGCGAACCAGCAGCAGATCCTCGAGGGCTTCATCGACGCCGCTGCCAGCCCGAGCGGCAACTACGAGATCGCCCGCCAGTTCCTGACGCCGGAGTTCGCCGATGAGTGGGAGTCCGACGCCGCGGTGTCGATCGACGTGCTCGCCGACCGGTCGTTCACGCAGTTGGGCGAGGACCTGATCCGACTGCGCGTCGTCCCGCAGGCGAGCCTCGCCGAGAACGGCCAGTACATCGCGGCCGGTTCGACCGAGCCCGTGCAGCTCGAGTACCGCTTCGAGCAGGTCGACGGGCAGTGGCGGATCTCGCTCGCGCCGCCCGGCGTGCTCATCGACGAGACCAGCTTCGGCCTGGTCTACCGCGACTACAGCCTCGCGTTCTTCGATCCGCAGTTCCGCTACGTCGTTCCGGACGTGCGGTGGTTCGCCGGTCGGGACTCGCTCCAGACGAGCATCGTCAGGGCCCTGCTCGAGGGGCCGGTCGAGTGGCTCGACCCCGGCGTCGCCTCCGCGTTCCCTGAGGACGTCGAACTCGGCCAGTCGACGGTGCCGGTCACCGGGGGTACGGCCGTCGTCGACCTGAGCGGCGCCGCATTCGACAACATCCGCACCATCCAGCTGATGCGCTACCAGCTCGAGCAGAGCCTCGTCGGCGTGCGCAACGTGGATGACGTGTCGCTGACCCTGAACGGCGTGCCGCTCAGCGCCCCGGACGCGACCGACCTCCCCGAGCGGACGCTCCGGATCGACGCGCGCCCGGCAGTGTACGACGGGGAGAACTTCGGGTACCTCTCGTCTGCGGGCGACCAGGTGGTCTCGATCGACGGCGTCTCCGAACGCGTCGTCGAACTCGGTCCGACCGGTGCCGCGCTCGGACCCGGGGCGAACTCCGCGGCGGTGCTGGCGGAGGACGGCGTCCACCTCGTCGATGCGGACGCCGACACCGTGCTGCTCGATCCTCGCAGCGGGCTCATCACGCCGGCCCTGGACGTCGACGGGATCGTCTGGTCGGTGCCGGCCGACGCGCCCGACGAGCTCGCCTGGTACGCGGCCGACGGCTCGACCGGCCAGATCGGCGTGCCGTGGAACGCCGACCGCATCGTCTCGCTCCAGCTCTCCCGCGACGGCACGCGCATGGCCGCTCTGCTCGTCGACGGGTCCCGCACCCGCCTCGTCGCGGCGTCCGTGGTGCGGGGCGAGGATGGCGTCCCGACCGAACTCGGGGCGGTGACGCTCGAGCTCGCGGTCTCCGGCGGCACGCCGCTCGACGTCGCGTGGCTCGACTCCCGAACGCTCGGAACCCTGACGCGCACGTCCGAGACGGAGACGCGCCTGACGGTGCAGGAGCTCGGCACGCCCGCCGAGTCCCGCGACGGCCCGGAGTCGGGCATCCAGGTCGACGGGGCGAACAGCCTGCGAGACCTGCGGATCCTCACCGCCGACGGCGACCTCGCGACCGGCGCCGGCGTCGGCTGGCAGGTGCAGGCGCGCGACCTCCGCTTCCTCGCCACGCAGCAGACCGGCTGATCCGCAGCGGCACCCGCCCTCCACCGACCCGGGTGACGCGCCGCCGCGCCCGGGCTCCGCCGGGATCCGCCGCGAGCGCCGTCGAGGGCGGCATCCTCCGGACGTGAAGACCCACTCCGTTCCTCGAGCGCGGTCGGCTGCGGCCCCGACCGCCCTGCTCGACGCCCTCGCCCTGCTCCTCCCGGTCGCGTGCGCCGGCTGCGGCGCCCCCGATCGCACCCTCTGCGGCGGATGCCGCTCCGCGCTCGTCGCCCGGCCCGTCCGCGTCGAGCCGCCGATCGCGGGCACCGCCGCGTGGGCCGCGCTCGACTACGAGGGAACGCCGGCTCGAGTCATCCGCGCGTTCAAGGACGACGGGCGCACGGATGTCGCGCGGGCGCTCGGTGCGGCGCTCCGGCTGTCGCTCGCTGCGGCGGTGGCCGCCCTCGACGCGACGCCCCGCGAGATCGCGGTCGTCCCGTCGACCGGCGCGGCGCTGCGGACGCGCGGGTACGACCCGGTGAGGCTGCTCGTCCGGCGGGCGGGATTCGCGCCGGCCCGGGTGCTTCGCGCCCGCTCACGCGAGGACCAGGCGGCGCTCGGCCGCGAGGCCCGTCGCGTCAACGCCGCGGGCTCGTTCGCGGCGCGAGGGAGTCTGGGAGGGCGACGATTCGTGCTCGTCGACGACGTCGTGACGACGGGGTCGACCCTCGCCGACGCGGTCCGCGCCGTCCGCGCGGCGGGGGGCTCGGTGGACGCGATCTCGGTGCTCGCCCGGACGCGCCTGCGAATCGGCCGAACGGTCGTTGACGCGTGAGCGTCGACCCGTGACATCCGGCACCTCGGGGGCTACGGTGTCAGGACAGGCGTGGTCGAACCACCCCTTCAGAACCGGGTGACACGCCGGTGGATGGAGGTTGACATGGAACTGAACATCGTCGGACGAAACCTGGAAGTCACCGATCGATTCCGCGCTTACGCGGCCGAGAAGGCCGAGAAGGTCTCCAGTCTGTCCGAACGAGCCATCTCGCTCGACATCAAGGTCAGCCGTCACAACGAGAAGAACGGGAACAACTCCGGCCTCGACCGGGTCGAGCTCACCCTCGTCGGCAAGGGCCCGGTGGTCCGCGCCGAAGCCGACGGGGCCGACAAGTACGCGGCGCTCGACGTCGCCCTCGGGCGGCTGCTCGAACGCATCCGCCGTGCCAAGGACCGCCGGAAACTGCACCGGGGCGGCCACCGCCGCCCGACCTCCCTCCGCGAGGCGACGGACGCCGGGTTCGCCGACATGGGCGTCCAGGCCGCGGATGTCGAGATCCTCGAGAAGGTCCGCACCGGCAACATCCCGATCGTGGGCGAGGAGCCCGCGGCCGAAGAGGACGAGGACTACTCGCCCGTCGTGATCCGCCGCAAGGTCTTCGCGGCGACACCGATGACCGTCGACGACGCCCTGTACCACATGGAGCTCGTCGGCCACGACTTCTACCTGTTCATCGACTCGGAGAACCACCGGCCGAGCGTCGTGTACCGCCGCAAGGGCTGGGACTACGGCGTGATCGGCCTCGACGAGCACGCCCAGGCGGACCAGGCCGAGGCGGCCGAGGCGCTCGGACTCGCTCGCACGAGCGCCTGAGCCTCGGCGCCGTACCGGCGACGGCCCCGGCATGGCACGCCGCTGCGCGTGCCCCCGGGGCCGTCGCCCAGTCCGCTGCCCAGTAGCATGGCTATGATGACCGTCGGCAAGGCGGATCCTCCGGCGTGCGCGGGTGCCCCACCCCGACGTCGCACGCCTGAACGACAACGGGAGAGCAGTTCGTGGCTTCGATTCTGGAAAAGGTCCTCCGCGTCGGCGAGGGTCGCACACTCAAGCGGCTCGAGAACTACGCCGCCGCGATCAACGCCCTCGAAGACGACTTCCGGGCGCTGAGCGACGAGGAGCTCAAGCACGAGACCGTCGAACTCCGCGAGCGCTACGGCAACGGCGAGTCCCTCGACGACCTGCTCCCGGAGGCGTTCGCGGCGGTCCGCGAGGCCAGTCGCCGCACCCTCGGCCTCCGTCACTTCGACGTCCAGCTCATGGGCGGCGCCGCGCTCCACCTCGGCAACATCGCCGAGATGAAGACCGGTGAGGGCAAGACCCTCGTGGCGACGACCGCGGCCTACCTCAACGCCCTGACGAGCCGAGGCGTGCACATCGTCACGGTCAACGACTTCCTCGCGAGCTACCAGTCCGAGCTCATGGGCCGCGTGTTCCGCGCGCTCGGCATGAGCACCGGATGCATCGTGGCCGGGCAGACGCCGGCGGTGCGCCGCGAGCAGTACGCCGCCGACATCACGTACGGCACGAACAACGAGTTCGGCTTCGACTACCTGCGCGACAACATGGCCTGGCAGGCGGCCGACATGGTCCAGCGCGGCCACTACTTCGCGATCGTGGACGAGGTGGACTCGATCCTGATCGACGAGGCGCGGACCCCGCTGATCATCTCCGGGCCCGCCTCGGGCGAGGCGAACCGCTGGTTCACCGAGTTCGCCAACCTCGCCAAGCGCCTCGTCCCGGGCGAGGACTACGAGGTAGACGAGAAGAAGCGCACGGTCGGCGTGCTCGAGCCCGGGATCGAGAAGGTCGAGGACTACCTCGGCATCGACAACCTGTACGAGTCGGCGAACACACCGCTCATCTCCTTCCTGAACAACTCCATCAAGGCGAAGGCGCTCTTCAAGAAGGACAAGGACTACGTCGTGATGAACGGCGAGGTGCTCATCGTCGACGAGCACACGGGGCGCATCCTCGTCGGGCGCCGCTACAACGAGGGCATCCACCAGGCGATCGAGGCGAAGGAGGGCGTGCAGGTCAAGGCAGAGAACCAGACGCTCGCGACCGTCACGCTGCAGAACTACTTCCGCCTGTACGACAAGCTCTCGGGCATGACCGGTACCGCCGAGACCGAGGCGGCGGAGTTCATGTCGACGTACAAGCTCGGCGTCGTGGCGATCCCGACGAACAAGCCGATGGTCCGGATCGACCAGCCCGACCTCGTCTACAAGAACGAGGAGGCGAAGTTCGCGCAGGTCGTCGAGGACATCGTCGAGCGGCACAAGAACGGCCAGCCCGTGCTCGTCGGCACGACGAGCGTCGAGAAGAGCGAGTACCTCTCGCGCCTGCTCGCGAAGAAGGGCGTCCGCCACGAGGTGCTGAACGCGAAGAACCACGCTCGCGAGGCGGCGATCGTCGCGCAGGCGGGCCGGTACGGCGCCGTCACCGTGGCGACGAACATGGCCGGCCGCGGCACCGACATCATGCTCGGCGGCAACGCCGAGTTCATCGCCGTGCAGAAGATGCACGAGCGCGGCCTCAGCCCCGTCGACACCCCGGAGGAGTACGAGGCGGCGTGGGACGACGTCTTCGAGGCGATCAAGGCCGAGACCTCCGGCGAGGCCCAGAAGGTGCTCGACGCGGGCGGACTATACGTGCTCGGCACCGAGCGTCACGAGTCGCGGCGCATCGACAACCAGCTGCGCGGCCGGTCGGGCCGCCAGGGCGACCCCGGCGAGAGCCGGTTCTACCTCTCGCTCACCGACGACCTCATGCGCCTGTTCAACGCGGGTGCCGCCGAGAGCCTCATGTCGCGCGGTGTCCCCGACGACGTCGCGATCGAGTCGAAGGTCGTCACGCGTGCCATCCGCTCGGCCCAGTCGCAGGTGGAGGCCCGCAACGCGGAGATCCGCAAGAACGTCCTGAAGTACGACGACGTCCTGAACCGCCAGCGCGAGGCGATCTACTCCGACCGCCGGCACATCCTCGAGGGCGACGACCTGCACGACCGCGTGCAGAGCTTCCTCGAGCAGGTCATCGACGAGGTGCTCGACGAGCACACCGCTGCGAGCAGCCCCGACGAGTGGGACTTCGACGCGCTGTGGGCCGAGCTCAAGACGCTCTACCCGATCGGCATCACGATCGACGAGGTCGTCGCCGAGGCGGGCGAGAAGGGGCGCGTCAACCGCGACTTCGTCCGGCGCGAGATCCTCTCCGATGCCAGGCTCGCCTACGAGCGACGCGAGCAGGAGCTCGGCAGCCCCGCGATGCGCGAACTCGAGCGCCGCGTGGTGCTCTCCGTCATCGACCGTCGCTGGCGAGACCACCTCTACGAGATGGACTACCTCAAGGACGGCATCGGCCTGCGTGCCATGGCGCAGCGCGACCCGCTCGTGGAGTACCAGCGCGAGGGCTACGCGATGTTCCAGCAGATGATGGGCTCGATCCGCGAGGAGACGATCGGCTTCCTCTTCAACCTCGAGGTCGAGGTGGCGCAGCAGGCGGGCGTCGCCGGACCGCGCATCGAGGCGAAGGGCCTGCAGCGTCCGACCGCGCCCGAGGAGAAGCTCAGCTACACGGCGCCGAGCGACTCGGGCGGTGTCGAGGTCCGCAACCAGCGCGGGCAGCTCCAGCAGGCGGCGACGCAGCGCGCCCGCCGTGCGGTGGCGCAGCAGTCCGCCGAGCCGCGGCAAGCGCAGGCTCCGGCTCCTCGGGGCGCCTTCGGCCAGCGGCAGGAGGGCGACGCCGGCCCGATGAACCGTCAGGAGCGGCGCGCGCAGGAGCGCAAGGGTCGCTGACCCGCAGACGCAGTCGAACGGCCCGGGGCGACCCGGGCCGTTCGACGTTCCGGCCGCCCGAACTGCATTCGTCGGCCGGACGGTACCTGCCGGAGCGGGTGCGCCGTGCCGGCCTACAGCACGCTGATGACGCTCGCGCGCCAGCGCTGGTCGAGTCCCTCGAGGCGGATGGCGACGGCTCGCGACCTCGCGCGTTGATGCACCATGACGACGGCCTCGACGATCCCGTCGGCCGGCTCGGCGAGGTGCACGCGACCGACCGTGAAGGCGGGACGCTGCGGCACGAGCCCCTTCACTCGCCGCGCCCGAGCGGCGAGGACGACCCGCTTGGAGAGGTTGCGGTACACGTCGTCGGTGACCCATCGTGCGAGCTGTTCGAGGTCGCGCGCCCCGGCGAGCACCTCGATCACGCAGTGGGTGAGGTTCCGCAGGACCGGCTCGGGGTCGGGCAGCTCCGCCCGACCCGCGCGCTGGCGGGCGAAGTACTCGTCCAGGTCGAGTCGGCGGGCACTCGTCCCGTGGATCGCGGCGCCGCGAGGCGCGTCGGGTTGGCGTGCGGTCATGACGGCTCCAGTAGGGCGGGGCGATCGGCGGGGGTCCGACGCGACGTGCCCCCTCTTCGGGGGTGTTCGGGTGGTCTAGATCGAACGGTAGGGGCGGGCATGCACGGGTGTCAAGGGAAATGACGGCCTGTGGACAACCGGGTCGTCCCGCGAGCTCGGGCGTAGCGTCGGCTCATGCGGTGGGAGCGCCTGTTCGACGACCTCGAGTCGCAGGTCGACCACGACCGCCTCGAGGAGGCGCGGGCGCTCGCCCTCGAGTCCGAACGTGCCCGGATCGGACGACTGGGCCTGAGGGATCGGATCGCGGCGATGTCCGCGTCCGACGGCGGGGCCGTCCGCCTGGAGCTCGTCGACGCGACGTCGGTGCAGCTGCGGCCGACCGCGTTCGGCCGCGACTGGATCGGCGGTGTCCCCGAGGGCGGGAGCGGAGCGCAGTGCGTGGTTCCGATCGCCGCGATCGCGGCCGTGTCCGCAAGCCGTCGGCAGCTCGAGGACAGCCTCGCCCCGCAGCCGCAGGCATCCGGCATCATCGAGCGCATCGGACTCGCCTTCGCGCTCCGCGACCTCGGTCGTCGCCGGGCGGGGGTGGAACTGCGGACGCTCGACGGGCGCGCGTACGGCACGATCGACCGGGTCGCCGCCGACCACCTGGACCTCGCCGTGCACGAGCCGGGTGTTCCGCGGCGCGAGCGCGAGGTCCGCGGATATCGCCTGGTGCCGTTCGCACGAATCACGGCCGTCGTCGCGACCGAGGCGCTCTGAGCGGGGCCGTCGGCCTGTCGGAGTCCGGTCAGTCGACCGGTCGGAGGCTGCTCGGCCGGACGCCGGCGAACTCGATGACGTTCGCGAACTCGCCCTCGTTCCACGCCACCTCGCGTCGGGTGGACTCGTAGCGCAGCTCGATGAAGACCTCCAGCTGCGAGCGCTCGATTCGCCAGGGGCCTCGGTCGCCGATGCGGATGGCCGGGAGCTCGCCCGACATCACCAGCTCGTGCACGGTCTCGACGTCGACCGCGAGCACCTCCGCCGTGTCGGCGATGGTGAGGAAGCGGCCGAGCGGCTCTCCCGCAGCGTGGTGGACCATCACTCAAGTATCGGCGCGTGCCGCACCGGCCGGGTGTCGTGTGGATAACTTCACGGCGTCCTCTCGGACTCGGGCGACGATGGATGGCGGCCGCCGGGCGCACGGCGACCGTGGGAGGAGCGATGATGGCGGAACGTCCGACGCGGTCGGCCCGCGAGCGGCGGCGGATCGATCCGCGGTTGCTCCTCGGGCTCGTGCTCGTCTCGGGGTCGACGATCGGCACGTGGGCCGTGGTGGAGGCGCTCGACGACTCCACCCGGGTGCTCGTCGCGCCCACGACGGTCACGGCCGGCTCTCGCGTGACGCTCGACGAGTTCCGGGTCGAGTCCGTCCGTCTCGGCGCGCTGGTCGACGGCTACCTCCTGCCGGGCGACGTGCCCGATTCCGGGCTCGTCGTGACCCGGACGGTGCGCGCCGGCGAACTCGTGCCCGTGGCATCCGTCGACGACGTCGACGACGTCGGGACCGCGACCGTCGTCGTGCCGAGCCGTGGACCGCTCGCGCGCGAGATCGCGCCCGGCGCGGTCGTCGACGTGTGGACCGCGGGTGAGCTCGAGCGCGGAGTCTTCGAGCCGCCCGCCGTGCTCGTGGCGGGCGCCGAGGTCGCCGCCGTGCTCGAGGCCGACGGCATGGTCGTGGGAGAAGGACCGAGCGTGGAGCTGCTGATCCCGCGCGCCAAGACGGCGGCGATGCTCGAGGCCCTGGCGTCCGGCGATGCGATCGATCTCGTCCCGGCGACGGCAGCGCCGACGGGCGCCGGCTGATGGCGCGGCTCGCCCTCGCCCTCGATCCCTCGGTCGAGGACCGCATCCTCGCCGACCTCGTGGAGGCGGGCCACACGATCGTGGCCCGTGTGGTCGGGCGGCGAGACGTGCTCGACTGCCTCGACGTCCTCGGCCCGGACGTCGTGGTGGTCGGCGCGGGCGCGGCGACGCTCGACGCCGAGCTCCTCGCCGCCTGCGACGAGCGCGGCATCCGGCTGATCGCACTCGCGGCGACGGATCGCGAACGGGCCGAGGCCGATCGCATCGGCCTGCACGAGGTCCTCGACGCGCACGCCGAGCCGGCCGAGCTCGAGGCGCTGCTGCAGGGCGGGCCGCCGGTTCCGTCGCGGCTCGGCGACGCGTCGACCGAACCCGCCTCGTCGCGCCGGTCCGACCTCGCCGGCGTCGTGGCGGTCTGGGGTCCGGCGGGCGCGCCCGGGCGCACGACGACCGCCATCGGGCTCGCCGCCGAGCTCGCGGCCGCCGGGCATCTCGTGGCGCTCGTCGACGCCGACCCGTACGGCGGGGCGATCGCGCCCGCGTTGGGGCTGCTCGACGAGGCGCCGGGGTTCGCGTCGGCGTGCCGGCTCGCCGGGTCCGGTGCGCTCGATCGCGTCGAGCTCGAGCGCATCGCGCAGCGCTACTCGTCGGCGAGGGCGTCCTTCGACGTCTTCACCGGGCTCGTGGGCCCGAGCAGGTGGCCCGAGCTCTCGCACGAGCGCGTGGCCGAGGCGCTGCGCGTCATGCGGGCCCGCTTCGAGTTCGTCGTGGTCGACGTCGGCTTCAGCCTCGAGCGCGACGAGGAGCTCACGAGCGACCCGTTCGCACCTCGACGCAATGCCGCGACCTTCGCAGCCCTCGCCGCTGCCGACCGCGTCGTCGCGGTCGGGCTGGCCGATCCTGTCGGGCTGTCCCGACTCCTCCGCGGACACGCCGAGCTCATCGAGCACGTCGATCCCGAGCGCATCGACGTCGTCGTGAATCGGGTGCGCACGAGCGCGCTCGGCATCGACGCCCATGCGCAGGTGCGGCAGACCCTGCGGCGGTTCGCCGGCCTCGCCGATGCCGTCCTGCTCCCGCATGACGGGCGCGCGACGGACGCCGCGATCCTCACCGCGCGCACCCTCCGCGACGCCGCGCCGCGCTCGCCGCTCCGAGCGGCGCTGCGCGCCTACGTCGACGAGCGACTCCTGCCGCCGCCGGTCGAGCGGCGACGTGCGCGGACGACGTTCGGAGCGCTGCGCCGGCGTGCGGCGGCGGCCTGAGCCATCCGTTCAGGTAGGTACGCTTGACCCGTGTCGACCCTCAGTGACCTCGTCCTCGCCCAGGGGCGCAGCAGCCAGGCCGACGTCGACTGGCTGCACATGCTCGTCGGCGACCTCCAGCTGCTCGCCGACCTCGCCTTCGCCGACATCGTGCTGTGGGTGCCCTCCGGGGAGGACGGCTTCGTCGCGGTCGCGCACTCCCGGCCGTCGAGCGCGGCGACGCTGTTCTACCGCGACTTCGTCGGGCAGGGCCTGCGGAGCGAGTGGCGGGACCTCGTCTCGGAGGCCTTCGCAACACGCTCGATCCAGGAGTCGTCCGCTCCCGACTGGTACGAGGAGATGCCGACGCGCGTGCGTGCGGTGCCCGTGATGCGCCGCCTCTCCGTGACGGGGACGGCGCTCGCCCCCGACCCCGTGGCCGTGATCACGAGGCACACCAACCTCGGCTCGACGCGGACGCCGAGTCGGCAGGAGCTCACCTTCAACGACTGCGCCGACGAGCTGTTCCAGATGATCGCCTCCGGCGACTTCCCGGACCTCGGCGCGCCGACCGGTCCGCGGCGCGGAGCGCCACGCGCGTCCGACGGACTGATCCGCCTCGATGTCGACGGCGTGACGACGTTCGCGAGCCCGAACGCGCTGTCGGCCTTCAACCGCATGGGCTTCGACGACGAGCTCGAGGGGCAGTCGCTCGCCGATGTCGCGACCCGCCTGCTCAGCGGCAAGCTCGACGTCGACGAGTCGCTCCCGCTCGTCGTGACCGGCCGCGCGCCGTGGCGCACCGATGTCGAATCGCGTGGCGTGACCGTCTCGCTGCGCGCCATCCCGATCCGTCGCAGAGGCGAGCGGACGGGTGCGATCGTGCTCACGCGCGACGTCACGGAACTCCGTCACCAGGAGCAGGAGCTCATCACCAAGGACGCGACGATCCGCGAGATCCACCACCGCGTCAAGAACAACCTGCAGACGGTCGCGTCGCTCCTGCGGATCCAGGCCCGTCGCACGCACTCCGACGAAGCCCGCGATGCGCTCACGCAGGCGATGCGCCGGGTCGGCGCGATCGCGGTCGTGCACGACACCCTCTCCGAGGGGCTGACGCAGAACGTCGACTTCGACGAGGTGTTCGATCGGGCGCTGCTGCTCGTCGCCGAGGTGGCGGCCGCGCACAACACGACCGCCCACCCCAAGAAGACGGGCACGTTCGGGGTGCTTCCCAGCGAGTACGCGACGCCGCTCGCGCTCGCGCTCACCGAGCTCGTCACGAACGCCGTCGAGCACGGGCTCGCCGGTCAGGAGGGCGATGTGGAGGTGATCGCGAATCGCTCGGAGACCGTGCTCAGCGTCCAGGTCCGCGACAGCGGATCGGGCCTGCCCGAGGGCAAGGTCGGCGAGGGCCTCGGCACCCAGATCGTCCGGACGCTCATCCAGGGAGAGCTCGGCGGCACGATCGACTGGCACACCGTCGTCGGCAGCGGCACCGAGGTGACCATCGAGGTGCCGTTGCGCTGGATCACGAAGTCCTGACGGCGGACGTGCGAACGGCACCCGCGCGATGCGGGTGCCGTCCGGTCCGGGTGCTGCGGGGAGGTGCGCGTCGTTCGTGGGATGGCTCCGACGGGACGAACTCGAGTTCGTCGAAGCCGGACGCGCGATGTGCGCCGGGTCTCAGCCGGCGCGGCGGGCGCGAGCGGCGCGGCGCTTCAGGGCGCGGCGCTCATCCTCGCTGAGGCCGCCCCAGACGCCCGAGTCCTGACCGGTCTCGAGGGCGTACTGCAGGCAGATCTCGGTGACGGTGCATCGGGCGCAGACCGCCTTGGCCTTCTCGATCTGGTCGACGGCCGGACCGGTGTTGCCGACGGGGAAGAAGAGTTCGGGGTCGGCGGTGAGGCAGGCGGCTTTGTCGCGCCAATCCATGGAGATGCTCCTTGTTCATCGGTTCGCAGCGGACGCACGCGTGCGCAGCCGGAAACCGGCGGTGCTGCAGGGGGAAAGCCGAATCTCGGGAAGTAGGATCGTGTGAAGCGATCGGCTCACGTCCCTGTGAGCATCAATTCGGCCTCATAAATGGTCGCATAGCGAAGGAAGCGAATCAAGAGTGCTCTTCGGGAGATGTCTGTGAATGCGGGCGGCGTGAGGGCCGCCTTCGCGACCGTCGTGGCACTGCTCTTCGCCGAGGCCGGAGCGCTCATCGCCGTCCTCGTGTGGCTGGTGGTCGACCTGCTCGTCCTGCAGCCGTCCTCGTTGGCGACCGCGGTCGCCCTGGTGGTCCTCGCCGCCATCGCCGCCGCCTGGGTGACGGCGATCGCCGTGGCATCCGCCCGTCGCGCGCCGTGGTCGCGCGCGGCCGCGATCGTCTGGCAGGTGCTCCAGGTCTCGATCGCCGTCGGCGCCTTCCAGGGCCTGTTCGCGCGTGCCGACATCGGCTGGGCCCTGCTCGTCCCGGCGATCACGGTGATCGGCCTGCTGCTCTGGCCGCCCGTCCGCGACCTGTACGCCCGGCCCGAGGACGCCCCGGTCTCCTGACCCGGCGCCGCGGACCCGGAGACGCCGGGGACGACCGAGGCGCTGCGCTCGGCCGCCCCGTGCGGGCGATGCCCCGATCCGGCTCAGCCGTCCAGGCCCAGCTCCTTGCGGATGCGGGCGACGTGGCCGGTCGCCTTCACGTTGTACATCGGCTTCGCGATGCGCCCCTCCTCGTCGATCAGGAACGTCGAGCGGATGGAGCCCGTCACCGTCTTGCCGTAGAGCTGCTTCTCGCCCCAGGCGCCGTACGCCTGCTGCACGGCGAGGTCGGTGTCGGAGAGCAGAGGGAAGTTCAGGCCGTCGCGCTCGGCGAACTCCTTGAGCTTGCCCACCTCGTCCTTCGAGACGCCGACGACCCGCACGCCGGCGCCGCCGAACGAGTTGAGGCTGTCGCGGAAGTCGCACGCCTCGGTCGTGCATCCGGGTGTCATGGCCGCGGGGTAGAAGTAGAGCACCACGCGCTGCCCGCGCAGCGAGGAGAGGGTGACGGGCGAGCCGTCCTGGTCGGGGAGCGTGAAGTCGGGGGCGAGGTCGCCGGCGGCGAGTCGAACGTCGGTCATGACCCAATCGTAGGCAGGGCGACGGATGCCGCGTCCCGCACGGCGCCGGCGCGGACCCGGTCGTCGTGGCGTGCGCGTGCGAGGTTCGGCGCGAGTGCGCGCCCGCGCCGTGTCAGGCGAACGTGGCGAGCAGGCGCTGCAGCGAGTCGAGTCGCACGCGCCCCGATTCGCCGAGCTCGCCGGCTTCGACCGCCTCGATGATCGCGCAGTCGGGCGAGTCGGGCAGGTGCGTGCACCCGCGGGGGCAGTCCTCCGCGATGCGCGCGAGGTCGGCGAACGCGCCGAGGATGTTCGCGGGGTCGACGTGGCCGAGCCCGAACGAGCGCACCCCCGGGGTGTCGATCACCCAGCCCGTGCGGCCGTCGTGGTCGAGTCGCAGCGACACGGTCGACGAGGACGTGTGCCGCCCACGACCGGTGACGACGTTGACGTGCCCGGTCGCGCGATTCGCGTCGGGCACGAGCGCATTGACGAGGGTCGACTTGCCGACGCCCGAGTGGCCGACGAACACGCTGCGATGCCCGACGAGCCGCTCGGAGATCGCCTCGAGCGGCATGTCGTCGGTGCGACTGAGGAAGACGGGCAGGTCGAGGCCCGCGAAGTTCGCGAGGAACGGGCCAGGATCGGCGAGGTCGGTCTTGGTCACGCACACGAGCGGGGCGATGCCCGCGTCGTAGGCGGCGACGAGGTAGCGGTCGACGAGGCGCACGCGCGGCTCCGGATTCGCGGCGGCGATGACGATGAGCATCTGGTCGGCGTTCGCCACGATCACGCGCTCGACCGCGTCGGTGTCATCGGCGCTGCGCCGGAGGAGGGTCGTGCGATCCTGGATCCGGACGATGCGAGCGAGGGTGCCCTCCTCGCCCGACGTGTCGCCGACGAGGTCGACCCGGTCGCCGGTCACCACCGACTTCCGCCGGAGCTCGCTCGCCCTGGCCGCGGTGATCTCGCGTTCGTCGTCGGTTCCCTCGTCGACCAGGACGCTGTACCGACCTCGATCGACGCCGAGCACGAACCCGGTCTCGGCGTCGGCGTGCTCGGGTCGGACCTTGGTCCGCGGGCGGCTGCCACGGCGGCTCGGGCGGACCCGGACATCGGATTCGTCGTACTCCTCGTACTCCTCGTCCTCGTCGTCCGTGTCCCACCAGCTCATCCGAGCATCCGCCCCCAGAGTTCGGTGAACTGGGGCAGCGTCTTCGAGGTCGAGCCGATGTCGTCGACGACGACGCCGTCGACCGCGAGCCCCACGATCGCGCCCGTGGTCGCCATGCGGTGGTCCTCGTACGCCCGCCACTCGCCGCCGTGCAGGGGCGCCGGTTCGATGCGCAGGCCGTCGTCGAGCTCGGTGACGCGGCCGCCGAGACCGTTCAGTTCGGCCGCGAGCGCGGCGAGGCGGTCGGTCTCGTGGTGACGGATGTGGCCGATGCCCGTGATCGTGCTGGGCCCGTCGGCGAAGGCCGCGAGCGCGACGAGGTTCGGGACGAGCTCACCCGCTTCGGAGAGGTCGAGGTCGACCCCGCGGATTCCGCGTCCGCCGTCGTCGTCCGGTTGCGGAGCATGCACGGTCAACCGGTCTCCCGAGCGCTCGACGCGTGCACCGAACCGGGGGAGCAGCTCGGCGAGCTGCGCACCCACCTGGGTCGTCTCGCCCGGCCAGCCCGTGATCGTCACCGAGCCGCCCGCCACGAGGGCGGCGACGAGGAACGGCGCGGCGTTCGACAGGTCTGGCTCGATGTCGACGTCGCGCGCGGCGATCGGACCCGGCGCGACTCGCCAACGACCCGTCGAGGGCTGCTCGACCTCGATGCCGCGACGTGCGAGCGTGTCGATCGTCATCTCGATGTGCGGCAGGCTCGGGAGTCGCTCGCCCGCGTGCTCGAGGTCGAGGCCGCGTTCGAACCTCGCGGCCGAGAGCAGCAGCCCGGAGACGAACTGGCTCGACGCGGACGCGTCGATCGTGAGCTCGCCGCCCTCGACCCGGCCGGTGCCGTGGACCGTGAACGGCAGCGCCCACCGGCCGTCGTCGTCGAGATCGACGCCGATGCCGCGCAGGCCCTCGATGACGCCGCGCATCGGGCGGCGGTACGCCGCAGCATCGCCGTCGAACGTCGTCGGTCCGAGGGCGAGGGCCGCGACCGGCGGCAGGAACCGCATGACCGTTCCGGCCAGGCCGCAGTCGATCGTCGTCGAGCCGAACAGCTCGTCGGCGGGCGTCACCCGGAGGTCGTCGCCGAACCCGCCGGCGCCCGGCATCCGCTCGAACCCGACGCCGAGCGCGCGCAGGCCCTCGACCATCAGCTCGCTGTCGCGCGACCAGAGCGGCGCGCGCAGCGTCGAGGGACCGTCGGCGAGGGCGGCGAGGACGAGTTCGCGGTTCGTGAGCGACTTCGACCCGGGCAGCGACAGCGTGGCCGAGATCGGAGCGGCGGCCACGGGCGCGCGCCACCCGTCATCCGTCTCGGTCTGGCGGTTGTCGCCGTACGGATCGAACTCCGGCGCGGAATACCTCGAGATCTGCATCGGTTACCAACAGTAGCGTCCGGTGAGCAGGAAGGAGTCGGTGCGTGTCACTCGCAGTTCTCGATCGCCCAGTCGCCTCGGAGACCCACGATCTAGGATGGCCCCTGATGAGCGCCGACGACACTGCGACCCCGGCCGAGGCGACCCGGCCCGACGATGAGACGCGCGACCTCGGCGCCCTCTTCGAGGAGCAGGCGCTGCCGTTCCTCGACCAGCTCTACGCCGCGGCCCTGCGCATGACGAAGAACCCCGCCGACGCACAGGACCTCGTTCAGGAGACCTTCGTGAAGGCGTACGCGGCGTTCGCGTCGTTCAAGCAGGGCACGAACCTGAAGGCGTGGCTGTACCGGATCCTCACGAACACCTTCATCAACAGCTACCGGAAGAAGCAGCGCGAGCCCTACCAGGGCACCATCGACGACCTGGAGGACTGGCAGCTCGGCGGCGCCGAGTCGACCACCGCGGCGTCGAGCCGTTCGGCCGAGGCTGAGGCGATCGACCACCTGCCCGACTCCGCCGTGAAGGACGCCCTGCAGGCGCTGCCGGAGGACTTCCGGCTGGCCGTCTACTTCGCCGACGTCGAGGGATTCTCCTACCAGGAGATCGCCGACATGATGAACACCCCGATCGGGACCGTGATGAGCCGCCTGCACCGCGGCAGGCGGATGCTCCGCGAGTCCCTCGCCGACTACGCCAGCGAGCGCGGCTTCGCGACGTCGCAGCCGGCGACCCGATCCACCAGGAGCACGAAATGACCGACTGCGGCTGCGAGAAGGCGAAGGCCGAGCTCGAGGAGTACCTGCACAACGAGCTGCGCAGTGAGGATGCCGCCGACATCCGCGAGCACGTGGCGAACTGCGAGGACTGCCGGAACGAGCTGCGCGTCGGTGTCGCGATCACCGAGGTCGTGCAGCGGGCGTGCCGGGAGAGCGCGCCCGAGGAGCTGCGCACCGTGGTGCTGGGCCGCATCCGGGCCTACCAGTCCGGGCACGACGTCCTCGCCGAGTGACCTCGGCCGTCGTCCTCGCCGAGTGACCTCGGCCGTCGGTCGTCGCACCGGCGACCGCGATCCGCTTCCGAACTTTCGATGGACGCGGGGTGACGGCTCCGTTCCGTAGCGTCGAGCACGATGAACGAGCATGCCGTCGCGAAACGTCCCGGGGGTCGCGTCCCCGTCTGGCTCCGGATCCTGATCCCCGCGGTCCTGATCCTCATCTGGTTCGCCCTGTTCGGCGCCGGAGGGGCCGCGTTCGGAGGGCTCTCCGACGTGCAGCAGAACGATCAGGCCTCGTTCCTTCCCGCCTCCGCCGAGGCCACCGAGGTGAACGAGCTGCAGGACGGGTTCCGGGACTCCGAGAACGTGCCGGCGATCGTGATCGTCGCCTCCGACGACGGATCCGACCTGTCCGCCGGCCAGCTCGCGGAGGTCGACGCCCTCCGCGAGGACGTCCTCGACGTGGAGGGCGTCGTCGCCGACGAGACCTCGCCGGTGATCCCGTCGGAGGACGGCGAGGCGGCCCAGTTCGTCGTCTCCGTCGCACCCGGTGAGGGCGAGGAGGGCTCGGGCGCGACCATCGAGGCCATGCGCGAGCTGCTCGACGAGTCGTCGATCGAGGGCACGACGGCGGCCGTCACCGGACCCGCCGGGTTCACCGCCGACCTCGCCGCGGCATTCGCGGGCATCGACGGCCTCCTGCTGGCCGTGGCCCTGGCCGCCGTGCTCGTGATCCTCGTGATCGTCTACCGCTCGCCGCTGCTGCCGATCATCGTGCTCTTCACCAGCGTGACCGCGCTGACGGCCTCGGTGTTCACCGTCGTGCAGCTCGCGAAGGCGGACCTCCTGCTGCTCTCGGGCCAGACCCAGGGCATCCTCTTCATCCTCGTGATCGGTGCGGCCACGGACTACGCCCTGCTGTACATCGCCCGCTACCGCGAGGCGCTCTCGCAGCACGAGACGAAGTGGGATGCCACGTGGGCGGCGCTGAAGGGCGCATGGGAGCCGATCGCGGCCTCGGCCGGCACGGTCATCGTCGGGCTGCTGATCCTCCTCGCCTCCGAGCTGAACTCGAACAAGATCCTGGGGCCCGTCGCCGCGATCGGCATCGTGTTCGCCCTGCTCGCCGCGCTCACCCTGCTGCCGGCCCTGCTCCTCTGGGCCGGGCGGGTCGCCTTCTGGCCGCGGCGCATCGCGCGCGTCGAGGCGACCTCGTCGGATGCCGACCGCGGCCGGCATGCCGCGCCCGCCGACGCGGAGGATGCCGCGGAACGCGGGTTGTGGGGCGCCGTCGGCCGTCTCGTCTCGCGGCGCCCTCGTACCGTGTGGATCCTCTCGACGTTGCTCCTCGGCGTCATGGCGCTGGGCCTCGTCCGGCTCGACGCCGACGGCGTGCCGTCGAGCGAGTTCGTCCTCGGCGAATCCCAGGCGCGTGACGGCCAGGAGCTCGTCAGCGAGCACTTCCCGGGCGGGTCCGGGACGCCGGCGGTCGTCATCGGGCCGGAGGAGGACCTCCAGGAGATCGCCGACATCGCGCTCGGCACGCCCGGTGTGGCATCCGTCGCCGTGCTCTCGGCCGATTCGCCCGCGGGAAGCGCGCCCGTGACCGAGGACGGCGTCCAGGCGTTCGGGCCGCCCGGGACCCCGGCCCCCGAGCCGACGGTCGTCGACGGCACGGTCCTGCTGCAGGCCACGCTCGACGACCCGGCCGACTCCGCCGAGGCCGAGGCGACCGTGGTCGACCTGCGGGAGCGGCTCGACGAGGTCGGCGAGGACGTCCTCGTCGGCGGCCAGACGGCCGTCGCGCTGGACACGAACGAGGCTGCGGTCGCCGATCAGCGGCTCATCATCCCTCTGGTGCTGCTCGCGATCCTCGCCATCCTGATGCTCCTGCTCCGTGCCGTCGTGGCGCCGCTCATCCTGATCGCGAGCGTCGTGATCTCGTTCGCGGCCGCGCTCGGCGTCTCGGCCCTGGTGTTCGAGTTCGTCTTCGGCTTCTCCGGGGCCGACCCGTCGGTGCCCCTCTTCGGGTTCGTCTTCCTCGTCGCGCTGGGAGTCGACTACAACATCTTCCTCATGACGCGCGTGCGCGAGGAGGCGGCCAGGCACGGGACGCGCGACGGCATCCTGCGCGGGCTCCGGCTGACGGGCGGGGTGATCACCTCGGCCGGCCTCGTGCTCGCCGCGACGTTCGCCGCGCTCGGCGTGCTGCCGATCCTCTTCCTCGCCCAGATCTCGTTCATCGTCGCGTTCGGCGTGCTGCTCGACACGTTCCTCGTGCGGACGCTGCTCGTGCCCGCAGCCTCGTACGACATCGGGCGGGCGATCTGGTGGCCGAGCCGTCTGGCTCGGGAGGAGCGGCGGCACGGCGTCCACGCGGCTCCGGCGGATGCCTCGGGGCCGGCGCCGGACACGGACGAGGATCGTGGCGCCGAGCGGGCCGACCGGGTCCCGATCGAGACCCGCTGACCGCGGCGGCGCGCTGCGCCGGGCCGGAACGCGACGAGCGGATGCCTCCACCGGGAGGCATCCGCTCGTCGCTCGTGCTCGGCGCGGGCCTAGTACAGGGCCCGCTTGATGAGGTCGGCCTGCTCGGCGGCGTGGCGCTTCGCCGACCCCGTCGCGGGCGATGCCGCGGCCGATCGGGCGACGAGGCGCACCTCGCGGGGGCCGAGCTTGTTCGTCTCGATGATGAAGAACGGCCACGCGCCCTGGTTCTCGGGCTCGTCCTGCGCCCACACCAGCTCGGCGTTCGGGTAGCCGTCGGCGACGGACTTCAGCTCGGCCGCGGGAAGCGGGTAGTACTGCTCGAGGCGCACGAGGGCGACCTCGGGGTTGGGGTTCTTCTCGAGCTCGGCGAGCAGGTCGTAGTAGAGCTTGCCGGCCATGAAGACGACGCGCTTGACCGCGGCCTTGTCGGTGATCCGCGCGTCGTCGAGCACCGGCTCGAAGCGGCCCTGCGTGAAGTCCTCGACCTCGCTCGTCGCCCCGCGCAGGCGCAGCATCGCCTTCGGGGTGAACACGACGAGCGGCCGGCGCGGGCGCTGGTACGCCTGTCGGCGGAGCAGGTGGAAGTACGACGCCGGCGTCGACGGGCGCGCCACCGTCATGTTGTCTTCCGCGCACATCTGCAGGTAGCGCTCGATGCGCGCGCTCGAGTGGTCGGGGCCCTGCCCCTCGTAGCCGTGGGGGAGCAGGAGCACGACGCTCGAACGCTGGCCCCACTTCTGCTCGGCCGACGAGATGAACTCGTCGATGATCGTCTGCGCGCCGTTGGCGAAGTCGCCGAACTGGGCCTCCCACATCACGAGCGCATCGGCCCGCTCGACGGAGTAGCCGTACTCGAAGCCCATCGCCGCGTACTCGCTGAGGAGCGAGTCGTAGATCCAGAATCGGGCCTGCTGGTCGCCGAGGTACTGCAGCGGCAGCCACTCCTGGCCGTTCACGCGGTCGTGCAGCACGGCGTGGCGCTGCACGAAGGTGCCGCGGCGCGCGTCCTGGCCGACGAGGCGGACCGGCGTGCCCTCGAGCAGCAGCGATCCGAGTGCGAGCAGTTCGCCGAAGCCCCAGTCGACCTTGCCGTTGCGGCTCATGTCCTGTCGCTTGGCCAGCAGCTGCTGGATCTTCGGGTGGACGGTGAAGCCCTCCGGCTTGTTGATGAAGGCGTCGCCGATGGCGTGGACGACCTCGGTCGACACGCCGGTCGTCTCGAGTTCGCCGGAGACCGGCTCGGCGGCGCGCGCGTCGCCGCCGACGATCGGGATCGAGCCGGTCTGGGCCGCGTGCGTCTCCGCGAAGGCGCGCTCGAGGCGGTCCTGGAAGTCGCGGTGCGCGTTCTCGTACTCCTCCTCGGTGATGTCGCCGCGGCCGACGAGCGCCTCGGTGTAGAGCTTCCGGACCGAGCGCTTGGCCTCGATGAGGTTGTACATGAGCGGCTGGGTCATCGAGGGGTCGTCGCCCTCGTTGTGGCCGCGGCGCCGGTAGCACACCAGGTCGATGACGACGTCGCGCTTGAACTCCTGGCGGTAGCGGAACGCGAGCTCGGCGACCCGGACGACGGCCTCGGGGTCGTCGCCGTTGACGTGGAAGATGGGGGCCTGGATGGCCTTCGCGACGTCGGTCGAGTAGATCGACGAGCGCGCGTCGCCCGGAACCGTGGTGAAGCCGACCTGGTTGTTGACGACGAGGTGGATGGTGCCGCCGGTGCGGTACGCGCGCAGCTGCGACATCTGCATGGTCTCGACCACCACGCCCTGCCCGGCCATCGCGGCGTCGCCGTGGATGAGGATCGGGAGGACCGAGTAGGTGCCGACGGGCTTGCGGTCCTGCTTGGCGCGGACGATGCCCTCGAGCACGCCGTCGACGGCCTCGAGGTGCGACGGGTTCGCGGCGAGCGAGACCGGCACCTGCTGGCCGTCGTCGGCGGTGAAGGTGCCCTCGGTGCCGAGGTGGTACTTCACGTCGCCCGAGCCGGAGAACGTCTTGGAGTCCTGCGTGCCCTCGAACTCGCGGAACACCTGGCCGTAGGTCTTGCCCGCGATGTTCGTGAGGACGTTCAGCCGGCCGCGGTGGGCCATGCCGATCGCGACCTCGTCGAGGCCCTCCTTCGCGGCGCCCTGCAGCACCTCGTCGAGGAGCGCGATCATCGACTCGCCGCCCTCGAGGCTGAAGCGCTTCTGGCCCACGTACTTGGTCTGGAGGAAGGTCTCGAACGCCTCGGCCTCGTTGAGCTTGCCGAGGATGCGCATCTGCTCGTCGTGGGTCGGCTTCTCGTACTTGCGCTCGACCTGCTGCTGGATCCACCTGCGCTGCACCGGATCCTGGATGTGCATGTACTCGATGCCGATGGTGCGGCAGTAGGAGTCGCGCAGGACGCCGAGGATGTCGCGGAGGAGCGCGGTCCGCTTGTCGCCGAACCCGCCCGTGACGAACTCCCGGTCGAGGTCCCAGAACGTGAGGCCGTGGCTCTCGATGTCGAGGTCGGGGTGCGAGCGCTGGACGTACTCGAGCGGGTCGATGTCGGCCATCATGTGGCCGCGCACGCGGAAGGAGTTGATGAGCTCCTGAACGCGCGCGGTCTTGTCGATCGCGCTGGCGATGTCGACCGAGATGTCGGCGTTCCACTTGATCGGCTCGTACGGCAGGCGGAGGGCCGCGAAGATGTCCTGGTAGAAGTTGCGGTCGCCGATGAGCAGCTCGTGCACCTTCTTCAGGAACTCGCCCGAACCGGCGCCCTGGATGACCCGGTGGTCGTAGGTGGACGTGAGCGTGATCGTCTTGCCGATCGCGAGGTTCGCGAGCGTCTTCTCGCTCGCCCCCTGGAACTCGGCCGGGTACTCGAGCGCACCGGCGCCGATGATGCAGCCCTGGCCCTTCATGAGGCGCGGCACGGAGTGCACGGTGCCGATGCCGCCGGGGTTCGTCAGCGAGATCGTCGCACCCGAGAAGTCGTCGGCGGTGAGCTTGTTCTTGCGCGCCCGCGAGACCAGGTCCTCGTACGCGGCGAGGTACTCGTTGAACGTCATCGTCTCGGCCCGCTTGATGGCCGGCACGAGGAGCGCGCGGGTGCCGTCGGGCTTCGGGATGTCGATGGCGATGCCGAGGCCGATGTGCGCGGGCTTCACGAGGGAGGGCTTGCCGTCGACCTCGGAGTAGTACACGTTCTGGCTCGGGAAGTCCTTCAGCGCCTGGATGAGCGCCCAGCCGATCAGATGGGTGAACGACACCTTGCCGCCGCGCGTGCGGCGGAGGTGGTTGTTGATCACGATCCGGTTGTCGATCATGAGCTTCGCGGGCACGGTGCGCACGCTCGTCGCGGTGGGCACCGTGAGCGAGGCGTCCATGTTCGCAGCGAGGGTCTTCGGCAGGCCCTTGAGGGGGACGACCTCGTCCTCGCGCTCGCCGACGTCGGCCTGCTGCTGGGGGCTCGTCACCGGGACGTCGGCGGGGACCGGTGCGGTGCGCGGCGCGATCGAGGTGGTCCGCGCGGCCGGCGCCTGGCCGATGACGGCGTTCGGTGCGGTGGCCGGGGCCTGGGGGGATGCGGCGGGCTGGTCGGCGGGCGCGGCCTCGGCGGCGGCCGGAGCGGCCTCGCCCGTCGGGGCCTCGTCCGTCGGAGCGGCCGCCTCGGAGGTCTGCGCGGCGGGAGCGTCGGGTGCGGCGGACTGCTCGACCCCCGGGGCAGGAGCTGCCTGCGTGGCATCCGCCTGCTCGCTCGCGGCCGAGTGCAGCGCGGACTCGTCGGGCATCGAGGCCGGGGCCGCGGGCGTCGCGGCGGTCTCGCCGGTGCGCACCTGGCGGTAGTGCTCGAGCACCTCGCGCCAGGTCTCGTCCACCGAACTGGGGTCGGCGAGGAACCGCTCGTACATCTCGTCCACGAGCCATTCGTTGGCTCCGAACATCGCCGACGTCGTCTCGTCGGATCCCGACCCGGTCAATTGGCTCGACACAGCCTTTCGCCCACTCTCTCCATTGATGGATGCTCACCTGAGGCGTGGCGCGCGCAGCACGACGCGGAACGCCCACACAAGCCTAAACCCCTTCCGGCGGCGGGTGGCACCGGGGCGAGGGGTGAGCGCGCGGATCGCAGCATCCTCCCAGCGCGGGGCGTCCGGCCGTCGGGACGCGACCCGACCGCCCCCGCGAGGCTTAGCCTGTCGGCATGGAGTTCTATCGCACGACGCCACGGCACGACCTCACGTACTCCGACGTCTTCCTGGTGCCGAGCCGATCGGGCGTGACGAGCCGGCTCGACGTGTCGCTCGCGCCCGACGACGGTTCCGGGGCCAGCATCCCGATCGTCTCGGCGAACATGAACTCGGTGACCGGCCCCAGGCTGGCGGCGACGCTCGCGCGCCGCGGCGGGATCGGCGTGCTGCCGCAGGACCTCCCGCTCCAGGAGCTCGACGACGCCATCCGGTGGGTGAAGTCCCGACCGTCCCGCTTCGACGTGCCGCACGCGTTCTCCGCGGACCGGACCGTCGCCGACGCGCTCGAGGTGCTGCCGCCCGTCGAGGGGCACGGCATCGTCCTCCACGACGACCGCGGCGACTACGCCGGCACGATCCCGGCGACGCGTCTCGCGACCGCGCTGCCCGACGCCCGGCTCGGCGACCTGGTGCACGGCGCCATCCCGTCGCTCGACGCCGAGGACGTCGACACCCCGCGGCGCGCGTTCGACCTCATGGTGGATGCGGGGATCGACTTCGCCCCGGTCCTCGAGCACGGGCGGGTGATCGGCACGCTGAGCCGCCGCAGCGCCCTGCGCGGCACCGTCTCCGAACCCAATACGGATGCCTCCGGGCGACTCCGCGTCGCGGCGGCGATCGGCATCAACGGCGACGTGGAGTCCAAGGCGCGGGCGCTCGCCGCGGCGGGCGTCGACATGCTCGTGGTGGACACTGCGCACGGGCACCAGGAGGGCATGATCCACGCGGTCCGGACCGTCAAGGCCGCCGGACTCGGCATCCCGATCGTCGCCGGGAACGTCGTCACGGCCGACGCGGTCGCCGACCTCGTCGCGGCCGGCGCCGACGTGCTGAAGGTCGGCGTGGGCCCCGGCGCGATGTGCACGACCCGGATGATGACCGCCGTCGGCCGCCCGCAGTTCTCCGCGGTCCTCGAGACGTCGGAGGCGGCGCGCGAGCACGGCGCTGCGGTGTGGGCCGACGGCGGCGTGCGGTACCCGCGCGACGTGGCGCTCGCGCTGGCCGCGGGGGCGGCATCCGTCATGATCGGCTCGTGGTTCGCGGGCACGATCGAGGCGCCCGGAACGCTGCGTCGAGATGCCGACGGTCGCGTCTTCAAGGAGAGCTGGGGCATGGCCTCGACCAAGGCGGTCAAGGAGCGCTTCGGGCGGCTCTCGCCCTACGAGCTCGCGCGCAAGGAGCTGTTCGCCGAGGGCATCTCGTCGTCGGCGATCTACCTGGATCCGCTGCGTCCCTCGCTCGAGGACCTGCTCGACATGATCACGTCGGGCATCCGGAGCTCGTTCACCTACGCGGGTGCGCGCAGCGTGCCGGAGTTCCGCGAGCGGGCGCTCGTCGGCATCCAGTCGGCGGCGGGCTACGAGGAGGGCAAGGCGCTGCCCGTCAGCTGGTAGCGCCGGGCGACGGCCGGTCGCGGCTCGGGGAGCACGCGGCATCCGCGGATATACTGGGTCGACCATGGACGACCCTCCTTCTGCGACCTCGCCCTGCCATAGACCCTCGCCCGTGACCGCGTGCGGAGGTGCGGATGTCTGAGTGGGTCCTCCTCGGCATCGGAATCCTCCTCACGGTCGGCACGGGCCTCTTCGTTGCGAGCGAGTTCGCGCTCGTGAACCTCGATCGCGCCGATCTCGAGGCGCGGCGCGCCAGGGGCGAGACCCGACTCGGGCTCACCATCGAGGGACTCAAGATCACCTCGACGCACCTCTCGAGCGCCCAGCTCGGCATCACGCTGACGACGCTGCTCACCGGCTACACGATGGAGCCGGCGATCTCCTCGCTGCTCGCCGGGCCGCTGGCCGCCATCGGCGTGCCGCAGGCCATCATCCGCCCGGTGGGCGCGGTTACGGCCGTCGTCGTGGCGACCCTGCTGTCGATGATCATCGGCGAGCTCGTGCCGAAGAACTTCGCGCTCGCCCTCCCGCGGCAGACGGCGAAGGTCGTCATGCCGTTCCAGACCGCGTTCACCTGGGCCTTCCGTCCGGCGATCGTGGTGCTGAACGGCAGCGCCAACCGCCTGCTGCGGCTCGTCGGCATCGAGCCGAAGGAGGAGCTCTCGGGCGCTCGATCGGCCGAGGAGCTGTCGAGCCTCGTGCGCCGATCGGCGAGCGCGGGCCTCCTCGAGCAGGACACCGCCACGCTCCTCGGTCGGACCCTGCGCTTCTCCGAGCACGACGCCTCCGACGTGATGACCCCGCGACCGCGCGTGGCGGCCGTGCAGCGCACGGAGTCCGCCGAGGCCGTGCTCGAGCTCGCGCGGCAGACCGGCTACAGCCGCTTCCCCGTGTACGACGACGATCTCGACGACGTCGTGGGCATCGTGCACGTCAAGCAGGCCGTCGCGGTGCCGCGCGAGAAGCGCGAGGTGGTTCCGGCGTCCGCCCTCCAGTCCGACGCGCTCCGCGTGCCCGAGACGATCAAGCTCGACGCGCTCCTCGGCGAACTCCGCGGCCGCGGCTACCAGATGGCCGTCGTGGTCGACGAGTACGGCGGCACGGCGGGCGTCGCGACGCTCGAGGACCTCGTCGAGGAACTCGTGGGCGAGGTCTCCGACGAGCACGACCGCACGCGCGCCGGCGTCGTCCGGCGCGGGGAGTTCGTCAGCTTCCCGGGGATCCTGAGGCCCGACGAGCTGCTCGACCGCACCGGCATCCGCGTGCCGGAGAACGGCGCCTACGAGACGGTCGCCGGCTTCGTGATGGCCACGCTCGGGCGACTGCCGGTCGTCGGGGACGAGGTCGACGTCGAGGGCGGCACGTTCCGCGTGCAGCGCCTCGACGGGCGTCGCATCGATCGCATCCAGTTCTCGCCGGTGACGGTGCCGACCCAGGCGGATGCCGCCCGGGAGGCCGCCGTCGGCGGCGTCGTCGCGAGGGAGGCGGGTCGATGAGCGATTGGGCCGGACTCGCCTGGCTGTTCGTGCTGCTGCTCGGCAACGCGTTCTTCGTGGGTGCGGAGTTCGCGGTCATCTCCGCGCGGCGTTCGCAGATCGAGCCCCTCGCCGAGCAGGGCAGTCGCAGCGCGAAGACCGCGCTGTGGGCGATGGAGCACGCCACGCTCATGCTCGCGATGAGCCAGCTCGGCATCACGATCTGCTCGCTCCTGATCCTGACGGTGTCGGAACCGGCGATCCACCACCTGCTCGAGGTCCCGCTCGAGCTGACCGGTTGGTCGCCGGAGGTCGTCTCGACGATCGCGTTCGTGATCGCGCTCCTGCTCGTCTCGTACCTGCACGTGGTCCTCGGCGAGATGGTGCCGAAGAACCTCTCCTTCTCGCTGCCCGACCGGGCCGTGCTGCTGCTCGCCCCGCCGCTCGTGTTCACGGCCCGGGTCTTCCGGCCGGTCATCGTCGCGCTGAACGCGACCGCGAACGGCGTGCTGCGGCTCTTCGGCGTGCAGCCGAAGAGCGAGGCGACCTCGACGTTCACGCTCGAGGAGGTGCAGACGATCGTCGTCCAGTCTCGTCGCGAGGGCGTGCTGGAGGATGCCAGCGGCACGCTGACCGCGGCGTTCGAGTTCACGACCAAGAAGGTGCGCGACGTCGCGGTGCCGATGGGCGAACTGGTCTGCCTGCCGGCGGATGCCACGCCCGGCGACGTCGAGCGCGCGGTCGCGCGCCGCGGCTTCTCGCGCTACGTGCTGGCGGGCGGCGACGGCGAGCCGGTCGGCTACGTCCACCTGAAGGACGTCATCGACCTCGACGACGACGAGTTCGACGACCCCATCCCGGCCAAGCGCGTCCGCAGGGTCGTCTCGATCTTCGACGGCACCGATCTCGAGGACGCGCTCGCCTCCATGCGGCGCCTCGGGACGCACCTGGCCCGCGCCTTCGACGACCAGGGCCGGACGACCGGCGTCATCTTCCTCGAGGACATCATCGAGGAGCTCGTCGGCGAGGTGCAGGATGCCACCCGGAGGGGGTGACGCGGTCGCCGCGCGGTGGGCGTAGACTCGCCCCGTCTCCGAGAAAATGAGGTGGTCTCATGTTCGAGAATTCGATGACGATGGCCGTGCTCGCAGCATCCGACCTCGAGCGGGCGAAGGGGTTCTGGCACGACACCTTCGGCCTCGATCCGGTCTCGACCGACATGGGGGGCGCGACGTACGTCCTGGGCGGCGTCGCCGTGCTCGTCTACGAGTCCGAGTTCGCGGGCACGAACAAGGCGACGGCGCTCGCCATCATGACCGACGACCTCGACCGCGACATGGCCGAGCTCCGATCGAAGGGCGTCGCCTTCCACGACTACGACCTGCCGGGCCTCAAGACCGAGAACGGCGTCGTCGACCAGGACGGCGAGCGCGGAGCCTGGTTCGACGACAGCGAGGGCAACATCATCTCGATCGCCCAGCCGACGTCGGTCTCGCTCGACGAGGCGAAGCAGATGCTCGCCTCGTCGTCGGCCTGATCCGGATCAGAACTCGCCGTCGTTCGCCTCCGGGCGCGCCCGACGGTACTGCGGCGGCCACATCGCCGCATCGCCGCCGAGCGCGTTCGCGGCGCGCAGCGCGAGGTGCGGGTCGCGCATCATGGCCTTCCCGAACATGACGGCATCGACCGCCCCGGACGCCACGAGCCGCTCGGCCTGCTCCGGCGTGGTGATCCGCCCCACGGCCGACACCGACACTCCCGCCCGGCCGCGGACGAACTCCGCGTGCGCGGCCTGGTAGGCGGGGCCCACGGGGATCCGGACGTCGCGGACGAGGCCGCCTGTGGAGATGTCGAAGAAGTCGGCGCCGGCGTCGGCGGCCCAGCCGGCCACGATCGACGTCTGCTCCTCGTCCCATCCGCCGGGCGCCCAATCCGTGGCCGAGAACCGCACGAAGACCGGCATCGCCTCGCCGACCTCGGCGCGCACCGCGCGCACGATCTCCAGCAGCAGGCGCGCCCGGCCCTCGAGGTCGCCGCCCCACCGGTCCTCGCGCGCGTTCGAGAGCGGCGACAGGAACTGGTGCACCAGGTAGCCGTGCGCGGCGTGGACCTCGACGAGGTCGAAGCCCGCGGCGACCGCGCGCCGCGCGGCGGCACGGAAGTCGTCGATGACCGCGAGGATGCCCGCCTCGTCGAGGGCGATGGGCGCCCGGAGGCCGTCGAACGCGATCGCCGACGGGGCCACCGTCGTCCACCCGCCCTCCTCGAGGGGTTGCGATCCGGTCCTGCGCACCGTCTCCGGCCACACCGAGGCCTTCCGGCCGGCGTGCGCGAGCTGGATGCCCGACGCCGCGCCCTGCGACCGGAGGAAGCGGGTGATCCGAGCCCAGGCATCGGCCTGGGCATCGTTCCAGATGCCCGTGTCGTAGTCCGAGATGCGTCCCTCCGGGTTCACCGCGGTCGCCTCGGCGATGACCAGGCCGGCGCCGCCGGCCGCCATGGAGCCGAGGTGCACGAGGTGCCAGTCGTGCGGCACCCCGTCGCGCTCGGTCACCGAGTACTGGCAGAGCGGGGGCACCCAGATCCGGTTCCGGATCTCGAGTCCGCGGATCCGGATCGGGCGGAACAGGGCGGGAGTGTCCGCGGCCCGGTCGACCACGGCGAGTCCGTCGCGGCTCATGCGGCGAGACCCCGAAGCCACGACTCGAGGCCGGCGGCATCCGTGAAGACGTGCCCGGTGCCGCCGACCGCGATCGCGCCGTCGACGTTCACCGACTTGTTGTCGACGAACAGGAACTGCTCGGGGGAGATGCCGAGTTCGCGCATCACGTGCGAGAAGATCTCGGCCTCGGGCTTGACCACTCGGAGCTCGCCGCTGACGAAGACCGCCTCGAACAGCGAGGCGAACGAACCGTGGCGGAGCCAGCCGCCGAAGTCGGGGCCGGCGTTGGAGAGCAGCGCCATGCGGGTGCCGCCGTCGCGGAGCGCGTGCAGGACGGCGAGCGTGCCGGGATCGACGCTGAGCCAGCCTCGGTGGTCGATCGCCCAGAGCTCGTGGACGTCGATCGGCGACCAGGTCGCGCCGAGGTCATCGCCGACCCGAGTCCAGTAGTCGGCGATCGCGAGGGTGCCGCGGTCGAGCTCGTCGCGGTGGGCCCAGTACGCGGCCCAGAAGGACTCGGCGCGATCGCGTCCGACGCCCGCCCGAGCCAGGAGCGCGGCACGGTCGGCATCGGACGGCGAGCGGGAGATGACCTCCCCGTAGTCGAACACCACCACTCGCGGCGACAGGTCGATCGGCGCGGGAACGGTCGCAGGCATGATCATCAACCTATCGTTGGAGGCATGGGAACCGGGACGTGGCGCGAGTGGACCGCCGAGGACGCGTCGGCCTGGCTGAGCGAACCGGAGGCGGGCGACGACAAGTACCGCCGAGGGGTCCTCGGAGTGATCACCGGCTCGCCGGAGTACCCCGGCGCAGCGGTGCTGGGCGTGGAGGCCGCGCACCGCACCGGCGTCGGCATGGTCCGCTTCACGGGTCCGCGCGCCGTGCGCCGAGCGGTGCTCGCCGCCCGGCCCGAGACCGTCGGCGTGCCGGGTCGGGTGCAGGCGTGGCTCCTCGGCTCCGGCATGGACTCGACGAACCGATCGTTCCGGCTCGCCGGCGAGCTGCAGCACGCCCTGGCATCCGGCCTGCCGTCGGTCCTCGACGCGGGGGGGCTCGACCTCGTCGGATCCCACACGGGTCCGACGGTGATCACCCCCCACAGCCGCGAGCTCGCACGCCTGCTGCACGATCGCGACGTCGCGTGCACCGTCGAGGAGATCGACGCCGATCCGGCGGGGTGGGCCGAACGCACCGCCCACCGGCTGCAGGTCGCGGTCCTGCTGAAGGGTGCGGTCACGCACCTCTGCGACCCCGAGGGCACCGCGATCACCGTCACGGCGTCGACGCACTGGCTTGCGAGCGCGGGAACGGGTGACGTGCTCGGCGGCATCATCGGGGCGCTCGCGGCCACACACCACGAGCGCCTCGCGCGCGACGCCGGGGCGATCACGCGGCTCGCCGCGACGGCGGCCTTCATCCACTCGGAGGCCGCCCGGCGCGCGAGCGACGCCTGGGACGGCGGGCCGGTGACGGCGCTCGACGTGGCGCACGCGGTGCCTCCCGTGGTGGGCGGCCTGCTGCGCCGGTGAGCCGGTCACGAGGTTCGCGAGGTCCGCGCGGCTAGGCTCGGATGCCATGGCGGAGTCCGGCATCGAGCTCGCGCGGAACCGGCCGCGGGCCGCGCGCCGACTGGTCTCGCGCCTCGGCGGCCGAGCCGCCCTCTGGATCGCGTTCGGCGCGGTCCACGTCGGTCTCGCCCTGCTGAACCTGTATGCGCCGGGTTGGCCGCTCGGCGACGTCACCGCGGTGTACCGGGTCTGGGCGGAGACCGCGCAACTCGGGTTCCTGCGCATGGGGATCGACACGCCGTGGGTCTACCCGATCCTGGCGTTCGCGCCCATGACGGCCGCACTCGCGTTCGGATCGGCCTGGTACGGACCGACCTGGCTGGCCATGGTGACGGTCCTCGATGCGATCGCCTTCTCCGTGCTCCTCGGGCGGGGCCGCCTCTCCCGGCGACGCCGGGCGGCGGCCTGGTGGTGGCTCGCGTTCCTGGCGCTGCTCGGACCGATCGCCCTCGGCCGCCTCGACGCCGTCACGGTGCCGTTCGCCATCGTCGGCCTGCTCTGGGCGGCGGGCCGGCCCCGCGTGGCGGCCGTGCTGGTCACGATCGCGACGTGGATCAAGGTCTGGCCGGCCGCGCTCGTCGCCGCGATGCTCGTGGCGCTCCGGAGCCGATTCGAGGTGTTCACGGTCGCCGCGACGCTGTCGATCGGGATCGTCGGCGTGAGCCTCATCGCGGGCTCGGGGGCGAACGCGTTCGGGTTCGTCGCCGAGCAGGCCGGGCGGGGACTGCAGATCGAGGCGCCGCTCGCGGTGATCTGGCTGTGGTGGATCGCGGCGGGCACCGATGCGGCGACGATCGTCTACGACCAGGACATCCTCACCTTCCAGATCGAGGGTCCGGGGGCGGATGTCGCGGCCGCCATCACCACCCCGCTGATGGCACTCGGCATCGTCGCCGTGCTCGCCGCGGGCATCCGCGCGGCGCGACGCGGTGCGCATGTCGTAGCGCTCCTGCCTCCGCTCGCCGTTGCATTCACCGTGGTGCTCATGCTCGCGAACAAGGTGGGCTCGCCCCAGTTCGCGACCTGGCTCGCGGCCCCGGTCGTGCTCGGCATCGTGCTCGGCGGGTCCCGGTTCCTCGCCCCGGCGTCGATCACGGCGGCGATCGCGGCGCTCACGCACGTCATCTACCCGTACTGGTACGCATGGCTCCTCATCGCGAACCCGGGGTTCGTGCTGCTCCTCACGGTGAAGGTCGGGCTGCTGTGCGTCCTGTTCGGCTGGTCGGTCCGAGCGGTGTGGCAGGCTGGGAGGATCCGGCGCCCCCGAACGGCGTCGTGACCTCCGGCGCCCCGGCGCCGTCGACCGCAGGGAGGGATTCGCATGCTGGTGGCGTTCTCGGTCGCACCGAGTGGGACCGGACGGAGCGACGGATCGGTGCACGACGCCGTGGCGGCGGCCGTGCGGATCGTGCGCGACTCCGGACTCCCGAATCGCACCACCTCGATGTTCACCGAGATCGAGGGGGAGTGGGACGAGGTGATGCGCGTCGTCAAGGATGCGTGCGATGCGGTCGCCGAGTACGGCTCGCGCGTCTCGCTCGTCATGAAGGCCGACATCCGGCCCGGTTACTCGGGTGAGCTCGACGCGAAGATCGACCGGCTCGAGGCCGCGATCGACGCCGACGGCTGAGCCGCGGCCATGCGTCCGGTCACCGATCGCCGGTCCCGCCGTTTCGTTTGTCGAATCGATTCGATCCATGCGATGATCGATCGGTGACCCCCGACCTCCACGGGCCGACGACGCCGTCGCCGGCCCGCATCCGATTCGCCCTCCTCGCGCTCGCGATGGGCGGATTCGGCATCGGCGCGACCGAATTCGTCGCGATGGGCCTGCTGCCCGACATGGCCGCCGACCTCCTCCCGGGGCTGTCGGCCGAGTCGACGGATGCCGCGAACGCCGCAGCCGGCTGGATCATCTCCGCCTACGCACTCGGAGTCGTCGTCGGCGCTCCGACGATCGCCGCCGCCGCGGCACGCTGGCCGCGCAAGCGGCTGCTCCTGGCGCTCCTCGCCGCGTTCAGCCTCGGCACGATCGCGTCCGCGCTCCTGCCCACCTTCGAGCTCGTCGTCGCGGCGCGCTTCGTCGCCGCCCTGCCGCACGGGGCGTACTTCGGCATCGCCTCGCTCGTCGCGGCGAGCCTCATGGGTCCGGGCAAGCGCGCCCGCGGTGTCGCCCTGGTGCTCTCCGGGCTCACGATCGCGAACGTCGTCGGCGTCCCGCTCATCACCTGGCTCGGCCAGCAGGCCGGATGGCGCATCGCCTACCTCGCCGTCGCCGGCATCTTCGTCGCCACGTTCCTCGCCGTCGCCGTCGCTGTACCGTGGCAGCCGGGCGACGCCGCCGCGACCATGAAGCGGGAGCTCCGCATATTCACGCGCACGCAGGCGTGGTTCGCCCTCGCGATCGGCGCGATCGGGTTCGGGGGCCTGTTCTCCGTGTACAGCTACGTCGCCCCCCTCGCGACCGAGGTGACCGGCCTGCCGGCGGGCGCCGTGCCGTTCGTGCTCGTCGTCTTCGGCCTCGGCATGACCATCGGCAACCTCCTCGGCGGGCGCCTCGCCGACTGGAGCGTGCGCCGATCGATGTACCTGTTCTTTGCCTCCCTCACCGGCGCGCTCGTGCTCCTCGGCTTCACGGCGGGCCATCCGCTCGGCCTCGGCGCCGGCGTCTTCCTCGTCGGAGCGTCTGCCGCGGCGCTGTCGCCCACGATCCAGGCGCGCCTCATGGACGTGGCCCGGGACAGCCAGTCGATCGCTGCCGCGCTGAACCATTCCGCGCTGAACATCGGCAACAGCCTCGGCGCCATCCTCGGCGGGATGGTCATCGCCGCCGGCCTCGGCTACGTCGCCCCGGTCTGGGTCGGCCTCCTGCTCACCATCGCGGGCATCATGCTCGCCGTCGGCACCTTCGCACTCGACCGGGCACGCCGGCGCCGCGGCATCCCGCTGCCCTCGGTGACCGGGGCGCTCGGCGCGATCGGCGACTGAAGACGCGGGCTACTCGGACTGCAGCAGGATGCCGTCCGCGATGGCCCGCTTCCGGAGCGCGACCTTCGTGCCGACGTCGTAGCCCGCGAGGCGGTACTTCTCGCGGATCCGCTTGAGGTAGCTCTTGGCGGTCTCCTCGGAGATCCCGAGCTGGAACGCGACCGCCTTGACCGGCTGGCCCGCACCGTAGAGGGCCATCACGCGGCGCTCCTGGGCGCTCAGGCGGGGCGCCGCTCCATCGGCCCGGAGCGCATCCTCCAGCTCCTGCGAGAGGTACTGCTCGCCGTTGCGCGCCGCGCGGATGGCCTCGACGATGGTCTCGACGGGCTCGGACTTCACGAGGTAGCCGAGCGCACCGGCGCCGAGCGCCTCGCGGACGACCGCCGGTTCGGAGTACGTGCTCATCAGCATCGTGCGGACGCCCGCGGACTTCAGCGTCGACAGCTTGATCGAGATCGGGATGTTGTCGCGGAGGTCGAGGTCGAGGAGCACGACGTCGACCGGGAACTCCGGATGCGCGAGCAACTCGGACCACGACGGCACCGCGGCGAGGAGGTCGACGTCGTCGGTCGCGCCGCGGAGCCACTCCGTCAGGGCGCCGAGCAGCATCCGGTGATCGTCGACCACGGCGAGTCGGATGGGCGGCAGCTCGGGTTCGGGCACGTCAGGCTCCCCTCGGGTTGACGGCGCTGGGCGGCGCCGGGTTCCGGACCGTGGGGTCGATCCGGCACTCGAGATCGATCCTGAACCCCTCCGGACCCGGAACGATCTCGTGTACACCGACATTATCGAGTGCGTCCCATGTCGCTGCATCGACGCGGCGCGCCGTGAGACCGGAGACGTCGAGACCGACGGCGATGGCCGCCAGCTCGCCCGGCCGTGCCCCGTCGCTCGATCCGTCGTCGTCCGCAGCCCCGTTCTCGCGCTCGCGGCACTGGACGCGGACCTCCAACGGGGGCTCGTTCGCCTTGCGTCGTCGTTGGCCCGCGATGAGCCAGAGTGCGAGGAGGAGCCCCTCGCGCTGGATCGGGGAGAGCAAGCCGGCCAGTCCCTGCGCATCGTCGACGCTCACCCGCCGGCTGAGGTAGGCGGACTCGGTGACCGCGTGCCGGAGCCAGGTGTCCGTCCGGCCCTCGATCAGCCGGATCCGCAGCCGTGCCGCGAGGATCCCCGCCCGTTCGGCCGCCTCGGGAGGGAGGGGGATCGAGATGCGGCCGGATCCCACGTCCTCGAGCAGCGCCTCGGCGTCGTAGTCGAGCTCGGCGAGTTCCTCGGATGCCCGCATCCCGACGGCCGAACGAGGGGTGGCGACGGTCGACTGCACCAGCGAGAGGTCGAGTTCCCGTCCGACCAGCCGCCGGAATCCGCGGACCCCGATCGCGACGAGCACGACGGGCACCGCGGCGGTGGCGGCGACGGCGAGCCCGGCGACGGTCCACGAGCCGGCGGCCGGCGCCTGCACGACGGCCGCGACCGCCAGGACGGCGGCGACGACCGCGGATGCCGCCACCGGGGTGCGAGTCTCGCGGAGCGCTGCGACCGGCAGGAGCAGAGCGGCGGCGGCTGGTGCGGCCGTCGGCGTGATCCCGAGGTGCAGGAGCCCCGCGGTCGCGGTGAGGTCCATCGCGACCGGAACCGCGAGCGCGGCGAGCAGGAGCAGGTGGGTCCAGTCGGCGACGCGGGTGAGTCCACGGGTGGCGACGACCGTGGCGACCGCGACGATCGCGAACGCGATCCACGCCGGACCCGAGCCGGTTCCCGGCGGGAAGACGCCGATCAATCCGACGGCGTGCGCGAGGTGCGCGAGGACGATCACGCCCGACGCGGCGGTGATGCCGACCGCGAGGCGGCGTCCGCCGTGAGCGCTCCGGATGTCCTCCGCCGCGCGGGCGGACCGGCTCGGGCGATCGAACTGGATCTCGTGCGTCGTGTCGGGCGACGCCTCGGCCTCGGGGGTGCGACGGAACGGGTTCACGGCTTCGGCACCTCCAACATGACCGTCGTACCCGAGCCGGGCGAGCTGAACACCCGCGCGCGACCCCCGACGGCATGCAGTCGGCCGACGACCGACTCGGCGAAGCCGAGGCGTGCCGGATCGACCGCGGCGGGTTCGAACCCGGCGCCCTGATCGGTGACCATCGCCCGGACGGTGTGCTCGTCGTCGGTCACGGTCACGTCGGCGACGCTCACCCCCGCGTGCCTGCGCACGTTCTCCAGGCACTCGCCCAGTGCGCCGAGCAGCGCGTCGAGCGCGTCCCGCGGCAGGACGAGGTGATTGGCGCCGTGCCAGTTGACGTCGAGGCCGAGCCGCGCGAACCGCTGCCGGACGGATTCGAACGTGGCGCCGAGGCCGTCATCGGAGGACTCGGGGGAGAAGATCGCGCTCGAGCCGTTGTCGAGCGGGGCGCCGAGCCGCAGCTGCTTGAGCAGTCGAGCGTCGTCGCCGGCCTGCTGGCGGAGCGGGCCCGTGCCGACGCCGACGCCCGAGTGCGCGAGCAGGCTCAGCGTCGCCAGCACGGTGTCGTGCAGCACCCTCGCGTCCTGCCGCTGCTGCGCCTCGGACTCGCTCGCGAGACGTTCCGCCTCGTGCGCCCGGCCGACCTCGTCGATTCGCTCCGCCGCGCGGTCGATCGCGCGCGCGAGCCAGATCCCGAGGATCGCGCACGCGATCCAGCCGGCGGCCGTGGCGATGACGACCAGGCGCACGTCGGCGCCGGATGCCGCCGACGCCCCGAGCGCGACGAGGATCGCCGCGGCACTCGCGACGATCAGCGCCGGGCCGGTCGGACGGACCACGAGCGGGATCGCGAGCGCACCGGTCGCGAGGGCGCCCACGGCCGCCATCGCGGTCGCGCCGGCCGGATCGAGCGACGGGTCGAGGCCGATGACGAGCAGCAGCGCGACCGCCGTGGCCATCGCCCCCATCGTCGCCGGCACCGCACCGCGCGTGGTGGCGAGGCCGATCAGGACCGCCATGCCGACGACGAGCGCCGAGGCGACGGCGAATCGCGAGGGCGCGATCGCGCCCGGGACCGCGAGGCAGGCGAGTGCGGACGCGGCCCCCGTGAGGCCCCCGACGCGCGCGAGCCGGCGCAGCAGCCGGTCGCGCTCCTTGTCGATCCGCCGCATGCCACCCCCCGCCTGTCTGCGCCGTCGCTCGCGCCACGCGGCAGCGTTCTTCTCGAAGATAGCTCAGAACGCCCCCCGTATGCGGGACAGAGGGCCCGAAGCGGGGTGTCGTGTCCGGATCGGGGTCAGGCGGCGAGGAGCCGGGCCAGCTCCGCGCCGACGGCATCGTCCTCGATGAGGAACGCGTCGTGTCCGTAGTCGGAGCGCAGCACGACCGGCTCGGCGCCGTGGATCGTCCGCCGGACGCCGGCGGCGATCTCTCGCTGCCCCTCGAGCGAGAAGTACCGGTCGCTGTCGATGCCGAGCACCAGCGTCGTCGCCTCGATGCGGGCGAGGGCGGCGGCGACGCCGCCTCGGCCACGGCCGATGTCGTGCGAGTTCATCGACTCGGTGAGCGCGAGGTAGCTGTTGGCGTCGAACCGACGCGTGAACCGGTTGCCGTGGAAGTCGAGGTAGGACTCCACCGCGAAGCGCCCGCCGCCCCCGAGCGGGTCGAGCTCGGACTGCCACCCGCGTTCGAATCGCTGGTTCAGCTCGACCGGGGTCCGGTAGTTCAGCATCGCCATGCGCCGGGCGAGCGCGAGTCCGCGCGTCGGACCCTCGCCGTCCGGGGCGTCGTAGTACGCACCGCCTCGGAACGCGGGGTCGCTGCGCACCGCCTCGAGCTGCACCGAGTTCAGGGCGATCTGGTCGGCCGTCGTCGCGGCCGGAGCCGCGAGCACGGCGATGCGCTCGACCGACGTCGGCGCCATGAGCGCCCACTCGAGGACGTGCATCGCCCCCATCGAGCCACCGACGACCGCCGCGAAGCGCTCGAGACCGATCTCCCGGGCGAAGGCCACCTGCGCGGCGACCTGGTCTCGGATCGTGACGAACGGGAAGCGCGCGCCCCACTCCACGCCGTCCGGCGCGACGGATGCCGGACCGGTCGAACCCTGGCATCCGCCGAGCACGTTCGGGGCGACCACGAACCAGCGATCCGTGTCGATGGCACGGCCGGGTCCGACGACGCCCGGCCACCAGCCCGCGCTCGCATGCCCGGGACCGGCGGGACCGAGCACGTGGCTGTCGCCCGTGAGCGCGTGCAGCACCAGGATCGCGTTCCCGCGATCGGGATCGAGCGTGCCCCAGGTCTCGTACGCGATGCGGACGTCGGGGAGGACCTGGCCGGACTCCAGCGCGAGGTCGCCGATCCGGGCGAACCGGCGGTCGCCGACGGGGTCGCCCTCGCGCCACGCACCCGTCGCGGGCGCCCGACCGGCGAGCTGGTGCGCGGCGCGGGCCTCGGGCACGACGCTCGCGGGCACCGTCTCCGAGGTCGTCTGCCAGTCCATGCCTCCGATTCTCCCCGACGAGGTCGGCGGGCGCGGCACTGTTACGCGGGTCCGCGAGACGACGGATGCCGCGGCCCTCGCGGGACGCGGCATCCGTGTCGGCGGCGCGCTCGCGCTACACGCGGGCGGCCTCGGTCGCGCGACGCGCGGCGGCGAGGCCCGCCTCGAGGTCGGCCTTGAGGTCGTCGATGTTCTCGATGCCCACCGAGAGGCGCACGAGGCCGGGGGTCACGCCGCTCGTCAGCTGCTGCTCGGGCGTGAGCTGGGAGTGCGTGGTCGAGGCAGGGTGGATGACGAGCGATCGGACGTCGCCGATGTTGGCGAGGTGGCTGAAGAGCGACAGGTTGTCGACGAGTGCGCGGCCGGCGTCGACCCCGCCCTTGAGCTCGAACGACAGGACCGCCCCCACGCCCTTCGGCGCGTACCGGTTGGCGGCCGCGTACCACGGGCTCGACGGCAGGCCCGAGTAGTTCACGTGCGCCACGTCGGGGTGGCGGTCGAGCCACTCGGCGATCTCCTGCGCGTTCTGCACGTGGCGCTCCACGCGGAGCGAGAGGGTCTCGATGCCCTGGATGAGCTGCCACGCGCTCGCCGGAGCGATGGACGAGCCCAGGTCGCGCAGGAGCTGCACGCGCGCCTTGATGACGAACGCCAGCGCGTCACCGACCGCGGCCGTGTATCTGGCGCCGTGGTACGAGGGGTCGGGCTCGGTGAGGCCCGGGAACCGCTCGACGTTCTTCGACCACTCGAACCGGCCGCCGTCGACGATGACGCCGCCGATGACGGTGCCGTGACCGCCGAGGAACTTCGTGGCCGAGTGGATGACGATGTCGGCGCCGTGCTCGAACGGGCGGATCAGGTACGGCGTCGCGATCGTGTTGTCGACGATGAGGGGGATACCCGCGTCGTGCGCGACCCCGGAGACCAGCGCGATGTCGAGCACGTTGATCTTCGGGTTGCCGATCGTCTCGGCGAAGAAGAGCTTGGTGTTCGGGCGCACCGCGCGGCGCCACTCGTCGGCGTCGTCCTGGTTCTCGACGAAGGTCGTCTCGATGCCGAGCTTGGCGAGCGTGTACTTGAAGAGGTTGTAGGTGCCGCCGTAGATCGAGCTCGACGAGACGATGTGGTCGCCCGCCTGCGCGATGTTCAGCACCGCGAAGGTCTCGGCCGCCTGGCCCGACGCGACCAGCAGCGCGCCGCTGCCGCCCTCGAGCGCCGCGAGGCGCTCCTCGACGACGGCCTGCGTCGGGTTCATGATGCGCGTGTAGATGTTGCCGAACTCGGCGAGCGCGAAGAGGTTCTGGGCGTGCTCGGCCGAGTCGAACACGTACGACGTCGTCTGGTAGATCGGCGTCGCACGGGCCTTCGTCACGGGGTCGGGTGCGGCACCCGAGTGGACCTGCTTGGTCTCGAAGCGCCAGTCGGCGGCGTGGTCGGCCATGTGGGACTCCTTCGCGAAACGGGGGTGCGGTCTCCGCCGCATCCGTGGCCCACCGTACGACCGGCCCCCGAGGCGATCAACGGATGACGCAACACGGCGTCATTCGCGCACGTCGGGCTTCCCGGTGCCCGGCTCCGGGGGCCCCGGCAGCGGCGGGAGCGCGTCGGGCGGGAGCACGATCGTCCCGGTCGCGGTCGAGGGCTCGGGTCGGAACAACCACCGAGCCCGGGGTTCGACGAGCGGACGGAAGACGCGTCGCACGGGCTTCAACGAGAGCACCACCGAGACGCCGACGCAGAACACGATCATCGCGGGCAGGACCCACCACGGCTGCACGCCCTCGAGGAGCGGGGTCTCCCTGAGCGGGAACAGCACGAACGAGTGCAGGAGGTAGATGTACATGGTGGCGCTGCCGAAGGCGGTGAACGCCGTGGTTCGGCGCGGCATCAGGACGAGGAACGCGACCGCGAGCAGCATGGCGAGCAGCAGCAGGAAGAGCCGGATGGCGCCGGACCACGGTTCGTCGTAGCCGATCGCCTCGTACGACTCGTCGTAGAGCATGAAGCGCCGCAGGCGGAGGTCGCGCCAGGTCTCGATCGCCATCGGCAGCACGACGAGGAGCACGGAGAACAGCAGGATCGCCCCGGCCCGCCATCGCCAGGTCGCCGCCGTCGACAGCTCGAGCCAGCGGTCGGTGATCCGCCACTGCCGGAGCTTCCAGCCGAAGACGAAGAAGGGGAACATGCCGAAGGTCCGCGTGAGCGCGAGCGTCGAGTCGATCTCGACGGCGTAGCCGGCGCCGATCGAGATCGCGATCGAGATGAGCAGCGGGAACCGCAGGAGCACGAGGTACGGCAGGGCGATGCGCCAGATCGCGAGGGCGATGAGGAACCACAGCGTCCACGACGCGGTCGTGTAGTCGAGCACGAAGTCGCCGCCGAGGGCGAAGCGGATCACCGTCCAGATCGTCTCGAAGATGAAGTAGGGGAAGACGATGTCGGTGAGCACCTGCCGCATTGCGCGCGCGTTCGGCGGTCCGGACTTCGCGAAGTACCCGGAGACCGTCACGAACACGGCCACGTGGAACGAGTAGATGAAGAGGTAGACGCTGTAGGCCGCGTCGTCCTCGGCGATGAGCGGGAGGATGCCGTGGCCGATCACGACGAGCGTGATCGCGATCCAGCGGGCGTTGTCCCAGAGCGGCACCCGGCGCTTGCGGTGCGGCGGCCGGTGGGCGCGTGGCTGAATCGTCGGATCCATCCGCCCATTCTCGCGCACCGCGGGCGGCGGCGGTCGGAGCCGCGGGGCGCATCGGTGCAGAATGGGCCGCATGGATCGGTTGCGCGCAGTCGTCACAGGAGCGAGCTCGGGGATCGGCGCCGCGACCGTGCGGGGCCTCGTCGCCGCGGGGTGGGAGGTCGTGGCGGTCGCCCGCCGGGAGGACCGGCTCGCTGCGCTCGCCGAGGAGACGGGGGCGCGACCCTTCGTCGCCGACGTGACGAGCGATGCGGATGTCGCGGCGCTCGCCGAGCACGCCGCCGCCATCGGCGGCGCGCACGCGCTCGTGAACAACGCGGGCGGCGCGAAGGGGCTCGCCTCGGTCGAGGACTCCGATCTCGACGACTGGGCGTGGATGTTCGAGGTCAACGTGCTCGGCCTCAAGCGGGTCACGAGCGCGCTGCTGCCCGTGCTCCGCCGCGGCGCGGTCGATCGCGGCGTGGCCGACGTCGTGAACGTGACCTCCATCGCCGGCCACGTGGCCTACGTCGGCGGCGGCGGGTACAACGCGGCAAAGTTCGCCGCGCACGCGGTGACGGAGGTGCTGCGACTCGAACTGAACGGCGAACCGATCCGCGTCGTCGAGGTCGCGCCGGGAATGGTGCGGACCGACGAGTTCTCGCTCGTGCGGTTCGGCGGCGATCGCGCCCGCGCCGATGCGGTGTACGACGACGTGCCCGAGCCACTGGTCGCCGAGGACATCGCCGGCGTCATCGTCGATGCGATCTCCAAGCCTCGGCATGTCGACCTCGACCTGATCGTCGTCAAGCCCGTCGCCCAGGCCGCACCGTACCGGCTGGCCAGGGGCGAGCTGGTCGTGAAGGCGGAGCCGGGCGCATGAGGGTCGGCCGCGTCGAGCGCCGCCACCGCTGGGTCGAGCGCACCTCCGCCGTGCTCGCGATCCTCGGCTTCCTGTTCGTCGCGGCCTACACGGTGAGCGTCCTCGCTCCGGACTTCACCGCGGAGTGGCGACCCGTCTTCAACGCGGTGTTCATCGTGACGTGGATCGCGTTCCTCGCGGACGTCGTCGTCCGGCTCGTGCTCACACCCGCAGGGCAGCGGTGGAGCTACGCGTGGCGCCACCCGATCGAGGTCCTCTCCGCGATCCTGCCGGTGTTCCGAGCGCTGCGCGCGGTCGCCCTGCTGCGGAACCTCCCCGTCCTGCAGCGCCGTACCGCCGGCGCGGTGCGAGCGAACTTCGTGCTCGCCGCGGTCCTGTACGCGGCGATGTACGTCTTCTTCCTCGCGCTCGCCACGCTGCAGGCCGAGCGTGACGCCCCCGGTGCCACGATCACGAACTTCGGCGACGCGCTGTGGTGGGCCATCGTCACGCTCACCACCGTCGGCTACGGCGACACGTATCCGGTGACGGTGGTCGGCCGGATCTGGGCGGTGTTCCTCATGATCGGCGGCATCGCGATCGTGGGCGTCGCCTCGGCGACCATCATCTCGGTGCTGAACGAACGGCTGAACGCGCTGCGCAGCGGCCAACGGTCCGACGCCCCCATCCTGGCCGAGCACGAGGGCCTCGCCGGTGGCCCGGGCTCCGTACCCGAGGGCGACGACCGGGACGCCGGGCCGGACCGCGACCGATAGCCTGACTGGCATGACGTTCGACGCGAATGACGCCGGGTCCGGCGGCGACGGCCAGCGACGCGAGATCCTCACCTGGGACGACTTCGGCGACGCCGCCCGCTCGATCGCGGGCGACGTCCTCGGCTCGGGCTTCCGGCCCGACGTGGTGATCGCCATCGCGCGCGGCGGGCTGCTCCTCGCGGGAGCGATCGCCTACGCGCTCGGCACCAAGTCGTGCGGCTCGATCAACGTCGAGTTCTACACCGGTGTCGACGAGCGACTGCCGGAGCCGGTGCTCCACCCGCCGATGCTCGACGCACCCGCGCTCGCCGGTCGGCGCGTGCTCCTCGTCGACGACGTCTCCGATTCGGGGCGGACGCTCCGCAAGGTCGTCGACCTGCTCTCCGACGCGGGTGCCGAGGTGCGCACCGCGACGCTGTACACGAAGTCGCACACGGTCCTCGCGCCCGACTACGACTACCGGCGCACCGACGACTGGATCATCTTCCCGTGGTCGGCCCTCCCGCCCGTCGAGGCCCCGGCGGCTCCGGAGGCGGCGCGATGAGCGTGCACCTCGTCGGCGGCGGATGGGATCCGGCGCACGCGTCATCCGTCTACGCCCCGTTCCTCGCCGAGGCGGCCGAGGCCGCCGGCCGGGCCGGCGCCGACCGCCCCCGTGTCGCGGTCCTGCTGGTCGCGCCCGATGACGAGGCAGGCCCCACTGCGGCCCGCTGGCGCGACGTGCTCGAATCCGTCGCGGACGTCGAGGCGGCCGTCACGGTGGTCCCCGAGGGCGGCGAGTTCGCCCCGACTGCGCTGGCCGGGTCGCACGGCGTGCTCGTCGGAGGCGGGCTCACGCCCGCGTACCGGCGCGCGGTCGAGCCGATCGCGGCCGAGCTGCGTCGCCGCGCCGCGGCCGATGAGCCGTACCTCGGGTTCTCGGCGGGCGCCGCGATCGCCTCCGACACCGCCCTGCTCGGCGGCTGGCGCATCGGCGGAGTCCCGGTCGCCCCCGAGGAGGCGGGCGAGGACCTCGACGAGGTCACGGTCGAGGCGGGCATCGGCCTCGTCGACCTCACCATCGACTGCCATGCGGCGCAGTGGGGCACGCTGACGCGGCTCATCGCCGCGACCGAGGCGCGCCTCGTCGACGGCGGCATCGCGATCGACGAGGACACGCTGTTCTCGATCGGCGCCGCCGGGCTCCGGGTCGCGGGCGCGGGGAGCGTGTGGAGCGTCACGGGCGACGGCGACGGGGTCTCGGTGCGGAGCATCTCCGGCTGATGGGGCGGACGCTTCCGGAGCTCGCCGAGGTCGGGCTCATCGACGCGACGTGGGCCGACGCGCTCGAGCCGGTGGCCGGCGACCTCGCCCGCATGGGCGACCTGCTCCGCGCCGAGGTCGCCGAGGGGCGCGGCTACCTCCCGGCGGGCGACGCCGTGCTCCGCGCGTTCCGGCAGCCCGTGCCGGAGGTCCGCGTGCTCATCGTCGGGCAGGACCCCTACCCGACGCCGGGGCATCCGATCGGGCTCTCGTTCGCCGTCGAACGGCACGTGCGGCCGCTCCCGCGGAGCCTGGCGAACATCTACCGGGAGCTCGCCGACGACCTCGGCATCTCCCCGCCGGCCCACGGCGACCTCGGCGCGTGGAGCACGCACGGCGTCATGCTGTTGAACCGGGTCCTGACGGTGCGGCCGGGCGCTCCGGCGTCGCACCGGGGCATGGGCTGGGAGCGCGTGACCGACCAGGCGATCCGCACGCTCGTCGAGCGCGGCGGGCCGCTCGTGGCGATCCTCTGGGGTCGTGACGCCCAGTCCCTCGGGCCGGCGCTCGGCGACGTGCCGCGCATCGAGTCCGCGCATCCCAGCCCCCTCTCGGCGAGCCGGGGGTTCTTCGGCTCGCGCCCGTTCAGCCGTGCGAACGGGCTGCTCGTCGAGCAGGGCGGCGAGCCGGTGGACTGGACGATCCCCGCCTGAGGTCGAGACCGCGTCATCCGCTGGCAACATCGCGCGCGTAGCATGGCGGGATGCTCGAGGAGGAATACCAGGCCCGCCGGTCGCTGCCGAGGCACCTGCGCAAGACCGAGGCGCCCGAAGCCCCGTTCTCCTTCGAGATCCGGAGCGCGCGAGCAGCCGACCTGCCGGCGGTGCGGGAGATCTACAACTACTACGTCGCAAATTCGACCGTCACCTTCGACGAGGAGGCGATGACGCTCCGGGAGTGGAAGCAGAAGCACGCCTACCTGAACCGGCTCGGGATGCCCTTCCTCGTCGCCGAGTCGCCGACCGGGCAGCTGCTGGGCTACGCGCTGGTGTCGCCGTGGAAGCAGAAGCGCGCCTACCGCTACACGGTCGAGAATTCGATCTACCTCGGCCCCGCCGCCTCCGGCAAGGGCCTCGGCACGGCGCTGCTCGGCGCACTCATCGAGGCGTCGAAGGAGGCCGGTCTGAAGGAGATGATCGCCGTCATCGCCGACCAGGGCGCCGACGCGTCGATCCGGCTCCACGAGCGGTTCGGCTTCCACGAGATCGGCCGCATGGGCCGGGTCGGGTTCAAGTTCGACCGCTGGCTCGGCACGGTGCTGCTGCAGAAGACCCTGAAGTAGCGGATGCCGAGGGTCGGCGTCACGGGAGCAGGATCTCGGCGCTGCCCTCGAGGAACGGCAGCGCGCACGCGACGAACACCCCCGACAGGCCGAACAGCGCCGGGTGCGCGAGCGCGATCACGGTGCGCCGCAGTTCCGGGCGTGCGGCGAGCATGCCCGCCGGCACGCCGTCGGCCGGGGACAGCTCCCGCCAGCCGCGGATGCGCGCGAGGAACCAGGAGCAGCGGAGCACGAACGCCGCCCAGAGCAGGCCGACCACGGTCGGCACGATCACGAGCATGATGTCGAGGCCGACCCCGACGATCTCGTCCTCCCGACCCTCGGCGGCGAGCTGGATGACCGCGGAGATCGCGGCGCCCACGACGATGGAGAGGCTCCACGCGATCACGCCGATGACGAGCGCCACGTAGCGGATCGCGAAGTGGCCGAAGACCGAGGACATCTCGTCGAACCGGCGGCGCGGCGTCGCGTGCAGCACGATCACCGTCGCGGCGAGCGACGGCGCGACGAGCAGGGCGAGCAGCGCGCCGAGGATCCAGACGGGCCAGTCGGCGGCGATCCCCGCGACGGCGACGATGGCGAGGACGGTGCTCCAGGCGGCGCCCCAGGCGAGCGGATGCCTCGCCACGGCACCGACGATGAGTGTGCGCGTCACACCGGCCACGCGCGTCACTCTACCGGGCGCTCCGCAGCGACCGGTGCGTAGGCTCGAGTGGTGGCCGGACCGCACGACGACCTGCACGAGTACACCGCGCTCGAGCTGCACCAGCTCCTGCAGCGCGGCGAGGTGACGCCGCTCGAGGCGACGGAGCACTACCTCGCCCGGATCGAGCGCCTCGACCCCGAGCTCGGGGCGTTCGCGCACGTGACGCCGGAGGCGGCGCGCGAACGTGCGCGGCTCGTGACGCGCGACGTCGCGCATGCGGCGCCGTTGTGGGGGATGCCGCTGGCGGACAAGGACCTGCACCCGCGTGCCGGCGTGGTCACGGCGTTCGGGTCGCGCGCGTACGCGGGCGACGTGCCCGACGAGTCGGACGACCTCGTCGAGGCCGTGGACGCTGCGGGAGCCGTGAGCCTCGGCAAGACCGCGACGCCGGAGTTCGGCCTGCCCTCGTACACCGAGCCGCTCGCCGGTCGTCCCGCCCGCAACCCGTGGGACCCGACCCTCGGCGCAGGGGGTTCGAGCGGCGGTGCGGCGGCGGCCGTCGCGGCGGGGCTGCTGCCCTTCGCGCCCGGGAGCGACGGCGGGGGGTCCATCCGCATCCCGGCCGCGTCCTGCGGCCTCGTCGGCGTGAAGCCGTCGCGCGGCCGGATCCCGGCAGGGTCCGGGATCGATCGCCTCGCCGGCCTCGGCGTGGTCGGCCCCCTCGCGCGGACGGTCGCCGACGCGGCACTGCTCCTCGACGGCCTGATCGCGCCGCACGGCTATCCGGCGCGGCATCCCTTCGCGCTGCGCGCCCCGGGGGAGGACGGGCCCTACCTCGGCGCGGCGGTCCGCGGCGAAGGCCGGTTCCAGGTCGGCGTGATGCTCGACACGCCGTGGGACGAGTTCACCGACATCCGCCTCGACGACGAGTCGCGGGCCGCGCTCGAGCACGCGATCGCACTGCTCGACCGGCTCGGGCACGGCGTCGAGGAACTCGCCCCCGCCCCCGAGCCGGGGTACCCCGACGCGTTCCGGACGATCTGGCAGGCCGGCGCGGCGGGGATCGCGGTGCCGGACGGCGCTGACGGCCGGCTCGAGCCCCTCACGCGGTGGCTCGTCGACCGCGGACGGGAGCGCACCGCGGGTGAGCTCGCCGGCGCGCTCGGGTGGCTCGCCGGGTTCGAGCGGCGGACGATCGCCCGGTTCGCGGCGGTCGATGTCGTGCTCACGCCGGCGCTCGCGCTGACCCCGCGCCCCGTCGGCTGGTACGACGCCGAGGACGCGGAGGAGAACTTCGCGCAGCAGGTGCGCTTCACGCCGTACACCTCGTTCGTCAACGTCGCGGGGCTGCCCGCGCTCACGCTGCCGGTGCACGACACGGAGGCGGGACTGCCGATGGGCGTGCAGCTCATCGGGCGACCGGGCGGCGAGTCCACGCTGTTCGCGCTCGCGGCGCAGCTGGAGCGGCGAGCGAGGCGCGGTCGACGCAGACCGCCGGTCTGGTGACGGATGCCTCGTCGCGCCGAGCTCGCGCGAGCGGGGTTCCGGTCTCTGGTGTCATCCGGCCGGGGTCGTGTGCAAGACTTAGGTAATGCTTACCTCACTTGCCGAAGTCGCCGTGCCTGCGCGTCCGCGTCCCGCCTACCGCGGCTTCCGTGCGAACGTCGCCCGAGTGCGACGCCTCACGCCGCACTTCACGCGCGTGACGTTCGCGGGGGAGGAGCTCGCCGAGTTCGGCACGGCCGGGTTCGACCAGCGGGTGAAGGTCGTGATGCCCCTGGGCGAGTCGGGTTTCGCGCACTTCCCCGAGGGCGAGGACTGGTACTCGGCATGGCGCGAGCTGCCCGCCGAGCAGCGCAACCCGTTCCGCACCTACACCATCCGGGCCGTGCGACCCGAGGTCCGCGAGGTCGACGTCGACTTCGTCGCGCACGGCGACACCGGCCCCGGTTCGGCCTGGGCGACGCGCGCGCAGCCCGGCGACCGGATCGTGCTCATCGGCCCCGACGAGCTCAGCGAGGGTCGCACCGTGGGGATCGACTGGCGCCCCGGCGACGTCGACACCGTCCTGCTCGCCGGCGACGAGACCGCGGCACCGGCGATCTGCGCGATCCTCGAGGCCCTGCCCGCCGACGCGGAGGGCGCCGCGATCATCGAGGTCCCGAGCGCCGACGACGCGCTCGAGGTCGCCGCGCCCGCCGGCGTCGAGGTGCGCTGGCTCGCTCGCGCCGACGCGCAGACGCACGGCGAACGGCTCATCCCCGCGGTCCGCGACTGGGTCGCCCGCACCTGCTGGCTCCGCGACTGCGCCGATCCCGCATCGGCGGCCGCCGAGTCCGCGCGCCGCACGCTCGCCGAGCTCGAGGCCGCAGCTGACGCCGACGGCATCCTGTGGGACGTGCCCGAGGGCACCAGCCTCGACGGCGACTGCTACGCCTGGCTCGCGGGCGAGGCATCCGTCATCACCGCGCTCCGCCGCTTCCTGGTGCGGGAGGCCGGCCTCGACCGACGCCAGGTGGCGTTCATGGGGTACTGGCGGCGGGGCCGCGCCGAGCTGGCGTGAACGCGGCATCCGTCTCGGCGGAGGCATCGCCGATCGCGGTTCCCGCCACGCGCGTCGGGCGCCGCCACCCCACGTCGGGCGGTCGTCCGGGTTCCCGCCGCGCCGTGCTCGTGCTGGTCGGGAGCGCCACCGCGCTCCTCGTCGTCACGGCGGCCAGCCTCGCGCTCGGCGTCCGCGCGATCGACCCCGCCGACGTCTGGCAGGCGCTCATCGCGCCCGACCTCGCCGACCCCGACCAGGCCGTCGTGGTGCAGCTGCGGATCCCGCGGACGGCGATCGGCCTCGCCGCCGGGGTCGCACTCGGGCTCGCGGGCACCCTCATCCAGGGCGTGACCCGGAACCCGATCGCCGACCCCGGCCTCCTCGGCATCAACGCCGGTGCATCGCTCGCCGTGGTGCTCTGCATCTCGCTGCTCGGCGTGACCGCGCCGCTCGGGTTCATCTGGTTCGCGTTCGCGGGTGCGACGGCCGCCGCCGCGGTGGTGTTCGCGATCGGCGGGGCGCACCCCGTGCGGCTCGCGCTCGTCGGCGCAGCGCTCACCGCGCTCCTGACCCCGCTCATCGCGCTCGTGCTGCTGCGGGACACCGAGGCGTTCAACCAGTACCGCTTCTGGGCCGTCGGCTCGCTCACCGGCCGCGACCTGTCGACCCTCGCCGCCCTGTGGCCGTTCCTCGCGGTCGGCGTGGTGCTCGCGGCGGCGCTCGCGCACCGGCTGAACCTCCTCGCGCTGGGCGACGACGTGGCGTCCGCCCTCGGCCAGCGCGTCGGCGTCACGCGTGCCGTCGCCGGACTCGCGCTCGTGCTGCTCTGCGGCACCGCGGTGGCGCTCGCCGGCCCGATCGCGCTCGTCGGACTCGTCGTGCCGCACGCGGCTCGGCGCCTGATCGGCAGCGACTACCGCTGGATCACCGCGCTCGCGCTCGTCCTGGGGCCGATCATGCTGCTGTCGGCCGACGTCATCGGGCGCCTCGTGGTGCCGAACGCCGAGCTCGAGGCCGGGGTGGTCGCGGCATTCCTCGGTGCTCCGGTGCTCGTCGCGATCGCGCGCAGCCGACGGGTGGCGGGGCTCTGATGGTCGCCGCCGCGCGCGTGGCGTCCGGCCCGGAGGCGAAGGGAGGTCGGGTCGGCTCCTCCCGCGCCGTCGTCGACCGCGTCGACGCCGCCGGGATCGGGGTCGTGCGACGTCGGGACCGACGGCGGAATGCTGCGGTCGTGCTCGTCGGCGCCGCCCTCGCCGTGGCGATCGCGCTCGCCGCGCTCTCGTTCGGCGCGGCGGGCGTGACACCCGACCGCGTCCTGACCGTCCTCCTCGGCGGCGGGGACCGCATCGACCGCTTCGTGGTGTTCGAGCTGCGTCTTCCGCGGATCGTCGCGGCGCTCGTGGTGGGCGTCGCGTTCGCGCTCGCCGGTGCGGTGTTCCAGTCGACGCTGCGCAACCCGCTCGCGAGCCCCGACATCCTCGGCATCTCCGCCGGCGCGAGCCTCGGCGCGGTCTGGGCGATCCTCGGGCTCGGCGCCGGCGGGGCGGTCGTCGCGGGGTTCGCGTTCGGCGGCGGGCTCGTGGTCGCCCTCGTGATCTGGCTCGCCGCCTGGCGGCAGGGCTTGCACGGCGTGCGATTCGTGCTCGTCGGCGTCGGCATGGCCTACCTCTGCGGGTCCTCGGTCGCCTGGCTGCTCGCACGCGCCGAGGTGCGCGAAGCGCAGACGGCGCTGCACTGGACGGTCGGCAGCGTGACCGACGTCCGCGGCGGGGAACTCTGGCTCCTCGCCCTCGGGACCGCGGTGTGCGCGGCCGTCCTGGCGTTCCCGACCCGGGCGCTGCGACCGTTGGCGCTCGGCGACGACCATGCCCGCGCACTCGGGGTGCGGGTGGATGCCGCGCGGGTCGCGTCGCTCGTCGTCGCCGTGGCGCTCGTGGCGCTCGCGACATCGGTCGCCGGCCCGATCGCGTTCGTCGCCCTGGTGGCGCCGGCCGTCGCGCGGAGGCTCGTGGGTCGTGGGGGAGCGGCGCTCGCCGCGTCGGCGGTGGTGGGCGGCGTGCTCACGCTCGGCGCCGACGTCGCCGGCCAGTTCGCGATCCCCGGCTTCACCGCGCCGCTCGGCATCGTCACCGGCGTGATCGGCGCCCCGTACCTGCTGTGGCTGCTCGCCCGCACCGAGAGGACCCGAGCATGAGTTCCCTTCCCGTTCGACCGTCGCCGGAGCGCGTCGGCCTCGTTGCCGAGGGCGTGAGCCTCGGCTACGACGGCCGCCGGGTCATCGAGGGCCTCGACCTCGTCATCCCGCCCGGGCGCATCACGGCCATCGTGGGGCCCAACGCGTGCGGCAAGTCGACGCTGCTGCGCGGGCTCGCCCGGCTGCATCCGCTCGAGGCCGGCCGCGTGCTCCTCGGCGGCCGGGACGTCTCGCGGATCCCGCGCCGCGACGTCGCGCGCCGGATCGGGGTCCTGCCGCAGTCGTCCCTCGCGCCCGACGGCGTGCGCGTCGCAGACCTGGTCGCGCGCGGACGGTATCCGCACCAGGGCTGGTTCGGGCGGCACTCGAGCGACGACGATGCCGTGGTCGCGGAGGCGCTGACCGCCACGGGCATCGCCGACCTCGCGGAGCGGCCGATCGAGGAACTCTCGGGCGGACAGCGCCAGCGCGTGTGGATCGCCATGGTGCTCGCCCAGCAGACCGACCTCGTGCTGCTCGACGAGCCGACGACCTTCCTCGACGTCACGCACCAGCTCGAGCTGCTCGACCTGCTGACCGTGCTCAATCGCGAACGGGGTACGACGGTCGTGATGGTGCTGCACGAGCTGAACCTCGCCGCGCGCTACGCCGATCACCTCGTGGTGATGTCTGCCGGTCGGATCGTGGCCGAGGGCGACCCCGGCTCGGTGCTGACCGCGGGCACCGTGCGCGACTCGTTCGGCCTCGATGCGCACGTGATCCTCGACCCGGTGTCCGGGGGCCCGCTCGTCGTGCCGATCGGGCGCTTCCACGCGGCCCATGACCGCGCGTGACTCGCGATGTGCGCCGTGAGAGGAGTTAGGTTAGCCTTGCCTTATCAACTTCCTCGAACCAAGGAGCTCCCGTGCGTCTTCGACGTTCCCTGACCGCCGTGGCCGGCGCCGCCATCGCCGCGCTCGCCCTCTCCGCCTGCTCGGGCGCCGCTGCAGACCCCGCCGAAGAGGCCTCGGGCTCGGAGGCCTCGGCGGGCTTCCCCGTGACGATCGAGCACGCGTTCGGCGAGACCGTCGTCGAGGACGAGCCCGCACGGGTCGCGACCTGGGGCTGGGGCTCGACCGAGGCGGCCGTCGCCGTCGGGGTCTACCCCGTCGCCATCGCCGAGCAGGCCTGGACCGTCGGAGCGGGCAACTACCTGCCGTGGGTCGAGGCCGCGTACGAGGAGGCCGGCGAGGAGCTGCCCGCCCTCATCCCCGACCCCGAGGGCGGCGCGACCATCCCCTACGAGGAGTTCATCGCGGCAGAACCCGACCTGATCCTCGCGCCCTACTCGGGCCTCACAGAGGAGCAGTACGACACGCTCTCCGAGATCGCGCCCGTCGTCGCCTACCCCGAGGCGCCGTGGACGACCCCGTGGGACCAGACCATCGAGATCACGGCCGAGGCGCTCGGCCGCGCGGACCGGGGCGAGGCCGTGCTGCAGGACATCTCCGACGGCCTCGCCGAGCAGGCCGCCGAGCACCCGGACTTCGCGGGCACCACGTTCGCGGGCGTCTGGGACGGCGACGGCTTCGTCTACGTCTACACGGCAGCCGACTCGCGGATCGAGGTCCTGACCGAGCTCGGACTCGAGGTGGCCCCGAGCGTCTCCGAGCTCGACACGAGCGACGGGGGCTTCTTCACCGAGCTGAGCTACGAGCAGCTCGACCAGCTCGACGCCGACGTGATCGTGAGCTACCACAGCACGAAGGAGGAGGCGGACGCCTTCCTCGTCAAGCCCGAGCTGCAGGCGATCCCCGCGGTGGCCGCAGGCAAGGTCGCGCAGGTGTACGACCCGGTGACGGTGTCCTCCGTCTCGCCGCCGACCGCGCTGAGCTTCGACTGGGAGGGCGGCCTGCCCGCGCTCATCGAGGCGATCTCGGGCGTCGTCGAGCAGTGACGCCGTCGCGCTGAGCGCGAGCCGCGGGCCGGATCCCCCTCGGGATCCGGCCCGCGGCCGTCACGGAGGCGGTCCCGCCCCGGTCCGGCATCACCGGGCGGTCGAGCGTGCTCGCCGCTTCGGGAGGTAGCCGCCGGCCTCGAGCCCGGCCTCGATCTCGAAGCGGTTCGTCAGCGGGTCGCGACCCGAGAGCCAGTACAGGATCGGGAAGAGCAGGCCGTACGTGCGCCACTGGGCTCGGTGCACCACCTCGTGCCCGAGCACCGTGTCGGAATCGTTGCCGTCGGTGAGGTAGCACCCGCCGACGCAGGACCCGCCGCGGCCGAACGTCCATCGCGGCATCCCACGGAACACGATGAGTCCTCGGCGCACCTCGACGCGCCCCCGGCTCCAGAGGAAGCCCCACGCGAAGCCGACCACCGTCGCCCACCAGTAGCCCGCGAGGCTGATGGGGGAGTCGGTGAGGCGGACGCGCACCATCCGGCTCACGCCCCGGCCCCCGGTCGACCGTCGGCCTCGAGGAGCCGCAGCCAGACCTCGCTGAGGGTCGGGAACGCCGGCACCGCGTGCCACAGGCGGGACACCGGCACCTCGCCGACGATCGCGATCGTGGCCTGCTGCACGAGCTCGGAGACCCCCTGACCGACGAACGTGGCGCCGACCACGACGTCGCGCTCCGCATCGATCACGAGACGCGCCCGCCCGCGGTAGTCGTCGGCGAGGATGCCCGCGCCGCTCACGCTCGAGAACGGCACCTCGGGCGTGCGCACCGACATCCCTCGCTCGGCCGCCTCGGCGCTCGTGAGCCCGACGCTGCCGACCTCGGGGTCGGAGAAGACGACGCTCGGCACGGCCGTGTGATCCGCGGTCGCGGCATGAACGCCGTATCGTCCGTCGTCCACGGGGCGGCCGAGCGCGCGAGCGCCGATGACGTCGCCCGCCGCGCGCGCCTGGTACTTGCCCTGATGCGTGAACTCCGCGCGACCCACCACGTCGCCTGCCGCGTACAGCCACGGCACCCCGTCGATGGGCGCGACCGCGGTGGCGGCGAGCGTGTCGTCGACCTCGATGGGAGCGCCCGGCCGGAGGCCCGCGGTCTCGAGCCCGATCCCGGAGGAGCGCGGTCGTCGTCCCGTCGCGACGAGCACCTCGTCGGCGGTGAGGGTCGAGTCGTCGTCGAGTTCCAGGACGACCTCGTGCGACGCGTTCCGTTCGACACGGCGTGCGCTGACCCCGAACCGGACGTCGACGCCGAGGTCCGCGAGGCCCTCACCCACCGACTCGGCCGCGAACGGCTCGAGCGAGCCCAGCAGTCCGTGCCGCACCAGCATCGTCACCTCCGAGCCGAGGCCGGCGTAGGCGGTCGCCATCTCGACGGCCACCACGCCGCCGCCGATGATCGCGAGGCGCCCGGGAACGCGATGCGAGCTCGTGGCGTCACGGCTCACCCAGGGTTCGGCCTCCGCCAGCCCCGGGATGTCGGGCACCACCGGATCCGAACCGGTGCAGATCGCGACCGCATGCCGGGCGACGAGTTCCTCCTCCGCGCCGCCGTCGGAGGGCGTGACGACGACCCGACGCTCGCCGACGAGTCGCCCGTGGCCGCGCACCAGCACGGCGCCGATGCCGGTCAGCCAGTGCACGCCGCCCGCATCCCGCCAGTCGGACGTCCAGTAGTCGCGTCGCCGGAACGTGGCCTCGGCGTCGAGCTCGCCCTCCACGGCCTCCGCCGCGCCCGGGACGCGCCGCGCGGCCCGCAGCGCGAGCCCGCTGCGCAGCAGCGTCTTCGAGGGCACGCAGGCCCAGAAGGTGCACTCGCCGCCGACCAGCTGGTGCTCCACGACCGCGACCTCCAGACCGGCGGCGCGGGCCCGGTCGGCCACGTTCTCGCCCACCGCCCCCGCACCCAGCACGATGAGGTCGAACTGCCTGGCCATCGGGGCCCCCCTTCCGGCCGGATCGCGTCCGGCCACACGCCAGCCTAGGGAGCGGATGCCGCGAGCGGAACGGTCCGATCCGAACGATGCGCGGCGGCGGCCCTACCGCGCAGGCGGCGGTCAGCGCGCTCCCGACGCGAGCGCGCCGATGAGGCGCAGGATCGTCGGCAGGTCGTCGAGCGCCGCCTCGGGCGACGACGGGGCGAAGCCGGCGATCGAGCCACCCGCGAGCGGGATGCCGGCGACGACGGTGCGCACGAGCGTCACCAGGTCGTCGGGGTCCGCACCGAAGGGCAGCGGGTACGAGAGCCCGGCGATCGCGGACGGATCGAGCACGTCGAGGTCGACGTGGACGTACACCCGCGTCGCGCCCGTCGCGAGGATCGTGTCGACGATCGCCGCGGGCTCCCGGAAACGATCGACGCCGACCATCGCGATCCCGTGCTCGTCGATGAAGGCCTGCTCGCCGTCGTCGAGGGCTCGGGCGCCCCCGAGGACCAGCCTCGAGGGGGCGACCCGCTCGCCGTCGCGCAACGCGAGCCCATCGGCTCCCTCGCCCGCGATGGCGCGCAGCACCATCCCGTTGAACGCGCCGGACGGGCTCGTCTCGGGGGAGTTGAGGTCGGGGTGGGCGTCGAGCCAGAGCACGGCCAGCGAGTCCGCGTCCCCGCGCGCGGCCGTCGCGACGGAGGCCAACGCGATGCCGCAGTCGCCCCCGATCGCGATCGGGGTGCTCCCGAGGCCCCGCATCGCCTCGCGCACGCGGTCGCCGACCCTCCGCAGGGCGCTGTAGCGGTGCACGCCCGTCTCGAGCGCATCGCCGGCCTCGACGGGCACGTCGACCATGACGGTGGCGTTGGAGGGCAGATCCCCGCTGATGGCGTGAGCCCCGTCGGCGTGGCTCATCGCGCGCGCTGAGACGGAGCCCTGCCACTCGGGGACGACGACGAAGGCGGCCGGCATGGTTCCCAGTATGTTCCTCGCGGCATCCGGGCGCGAGCGCGGGACCCCGGCCCCGCGCCGCCCAGCGCGGATGCCGCGCACGGCATGCGCCGGCGTCAACCCTGGTCGGGGAATCGTACGAGGCCCGCCTGTACCGCGAGGCCCACTGCGGCGATGGCCATCAAGCCGAGTCCGAGGAGCGAGGCGACGGTCGTCGACGCGATCACGGCGACGCCGCTCAGCCCCAGGAGCACCAGCGTCGCCCACCACGCCCATCGGCGCCGGGTGAGGCCGGTCGCGAGCGCCGCGGCGACGAGCAGCACGAGCCGCCCCCAGAGGTCGATCGGGGTGACGACGGGTTCCGTCGACGTGGACAGGAGCGCGCCGATCACGAGCAGCGCGGTCCACGTCGCGAACAGGCGCGTGCTGAACGGCCGGAGCGGCACCGCACGGGCGCCACCCGTCGGCCGAGGCTCCGAGGAGATCGGTCCGCTCGCCCCGCCGACACCGGCCTCGGACCGAGTCTCGGAGAGCAGGCGGTACGCGCGGCCGACCTCGACGAAGCGCGCGCTGGCCGCGCGGATCTCCGACTCCGGCGCCCCGGCGAAGCGATCGGGGTGGAGTTCGCGCGCGAGGCGCCGATACGCCCGATCGAGCTCGGGCTGGTCGGCGTGCCGCTCCACGCCGAGCACGCGCGCAGCCTCATCGGGAGTCATGCTCCGCACCTCCCTCCTCGCCGGAGCGCCCGGACCGCGCACGATCGCGTCGCGCAGGCCGAGGATGCGGATGCCGCGGGGCGCCGCCGATGCGTGGCGGCCCCGCGGCATCCGAGGGGCTCAGGAGCCGGAGATCTGCCCCTGCGCCCCACCGGACTTCAGGGCGGCGAGGCGCGCCTCGACCTCGGTGAGCTCACCGAGGTCGTCGAGCTCGTTGAACTGCGCGTCGATGCTCGACGCGGCGAGCTCCGCCTGCCCCCGCGCCTTGGCCTCCTCGCGGCGGACCTTGTCCTCGAAGCGGCCGATCTCGCTCGTCGGATCGAGGATGTCGATCGACTTCACGGCCTCGTGCACCTGCTGCTGGGCAGCCGCCGTCTTCGACCGTGCGATGAGCTCGCTGCGCTTGTTCTTCAGCTCGATGAGCTTCTGCTTCATGCCGTTGAGGCCGGACTTCAGCTTCTCGACGACCTCGGTCTGCGCTGCGATCTGCGGCTCGGCGGCTCGGGCCTCGTTCTCCGACGAGATCTGCCGGCTGAGGGCGACCTTGGCGAGGTTGTCGAACTTGTCGGCGCCGGCGGTGTCGCCGGCGGTGCGGAGCTCGTCGGCCTTGCGGCTCGCTGCGAGGGCCTTGTCGCCCCACTCGCGCGCGGCGTTGACGTCTTCGCGGTGGTCGTCCTCGAGCAGGCGCAGGTTGCCGATCGTCTCGGCGATCGCGGCCTCGGCGTCGGCGATCGAGTTGGTGAAGTCGCGCACCATCTGGTCGAGCATGACCTCGGGGTCCTCGGCCTGGTCGATCAGCGCGTTGATGTTGGCTCGCATGAGCTGCGAGATCCGTCCGAAGATGGACTGCTTGGTCATCGGTGGTGTCCTTCCGTTGGTGATCGAAACTGGGTCATCGGTGCCGTGGCGTCAGAATCGGCCTCCGCTCCCGCGACGCGATCGCGTCGCGGATCCGCCGAAACTGCCCGGGGCGCGTCGGCCGCCGCCGAACCCGCCCGACGAGCGGCCTCCGCCGAACCCTCCGGGGAGGCCGCCTCCGCCGAATCCTCCGCCGCGCCGTCCTCCGCCGAGCATGGAGTCGATGAGGATGCCGCCGAGCACGGCGCCGACGAGGTCCCCTCCGCTCGCGCCGCGACCCTGCGGCAGGCCGGCGCCCGCAGCGCCCCCGTAGGCGCCGGCGAATCCGCCGACGTCCTGTTGGGCCAGGTTCATCGCCTGCCCGGCGAGCTGGTCTGCGCGCTGGGCCGCTGCGAGCGCCCGCGCGGCATCCGTCGCCGCGAGCGACTGGGCTTCGACGACGAGCCGGCCCGCCTCGGCCAGTCGCGTGCGGGCCTCTGCGCCGACCGCACCGCGGCGGGCGACCAGGTAGTCCTCCGCGGCCTGCACCCGGGAGCGCGCCGCGAGCAGTGCCCGATCGAGCTCGGCTCGCGTGCGCTGGGCCTGCACGGCGGCGTCGCGCGCGCCCTGGATCGCGGCGTCGATCTCGCGGTTGACCGCGTCGAGTCGCGCAGCGAGCTCGTGCGGTGACCGGCCGGCGCGCCCGAGTTCGGCGCGCAGCGCGTTCGCCTCGGCTTCGACGCGGTCCGCGAGGCTGCCGAGCGCGGCGTCGGGCATGCCGCGTGCGGTGCGCACGTCGGCATCGAGATCGTCGATGCCCGCGGCGACGGCGCGGTCGCCGTCGGAGAGGTCGGCCGCGAGGCGTTCGACCGCTGCGGTGAGGAGCGCGGCCTGATCCGCGGCCTCCTCCGCGGCCCGGATGTCGACGGCTGCGGCGCCGGTCTCTCCGCGGCCCAGTGCAGCGCCGGCCTCGGCTGCGGAGTCGCGCGCGAACGCGATGCGCGCGGACGCCTGCTCGGGATTGTCGGCGACGGGTGCCAGTGCCGTCGGCGCGTACTGCGACGACAGGGCCCGGAGCCGCGCGGCGGCCGGCGCGATCCCGGACTCCGAAGCGCGGATCGCCTCCTCCGCCCGGGCGAGCGCCTGCGGCGCGTTCTGCTCGAGGGCGCGCAGCGCGTCGAAGCGTTCGGCCTGCGCGTCGAGCAGCGACTCCGCCTCCTCCGTCAGGCGCAGGATGCCCGCATACCATTCGCGCTGCTGCGCCTCGGTGTCGGGTTCGTGATCGTCGAGGCGCTGCTGCAGGGCGAAGGCCTCGCGCACCTTCGCGGTGGCCGTCGCGAGCGCCGCGCGGAAGTCGGCGGTCGACTCCTCGCCGAAGGAGGCGACCGCGAAGCCGAGTTCCTCCTCGCTGGTCTTCAGGGCGTCGTCAGCGGCCACGAGGGCGCCGCCGGACCGTCGTCGCAGCTCCTCGATCGGGACCGGCGGGGCTCCGGCCGCGGGCGTCGCGCCGTCGCGCCCGCGGCGGCGCGCCAGCACGATCGCCACGACGACGACGGCCGCCGCCGCGACGACGAGCAGGACGATCCAGAGCCAGCCGAGCCCGCCGCCCGAGGAACCGCCGCCCCCGATCGCCTCGGCCCCGGCGATGGCCGCGGCCGCCCAGTCGCCGTCGCGCAGGTGCGGCTCGATGACCTGCACCGCGATGCGATCCACGTCGCCCTCCGACAGCGAGGCGTCCTCTGCGGCGGAGAGGTGGTAGGCGCGACCGTCGATCGCGACCGCCAGCAGGTAGTCCTCGCTGCCCATGTTGTTGTCGTTGGCGGTCTCCGTCGCCCAGGAGCCGGCGTCGGCCGGATCCTCGAACTCGCTCACGTACGCGACGAACAGTTGCCGGCCGCTGCGATCGGCCGCCTCGTCGATCGCCGCCTCGACCTCGCCCGTCTCGTCCGGGGTGAGGGCTCCGACGGTGTCGACGACCGGGCTCGCGCCGAACTCGACGGATTGCTCGGCGATCGCGGCGGCGGGGGCGTGGAGCACGGCCAGCCCGATCAGGGCGGCCAACGCGATCGAAGCCCTGCGAACCGACCGCATGCGACAGTGCCCTTCCCCTCGGAGCCGACGTCTGGAGTCTATTGGGATGCTCCGACGAGCGTCCACGAGTTCCGGGCGGACGCTCAGGACGACGGGGCCGGGCTCGATCGAGGGCGGGGAGCCGCGGAAACGGAACGAGCCCGGACCCTCAGCTGGCTGAGTGGACCGGGCTCTTCACGACGTGCCCCCGGAGGTGTCTGGTTTCAGGACATCGTGAACGGGTGTCTCAAGACATCGTGAACGATTTGGTGGTCGGCGGCTGGATGTCTCAAGACATCGTGAACGGTGGGCAAGTACGAGCTGCTGATCAAGGCCGTGACCGTGCAAGGGCTCTCCTACGGGCAGGTCGCCGCCCGGTACGGGGTGTCGAAGACGCTTGTGCACAAGCTGCATCACCGATGGCTGCAGGAGGGCGAGGCGGCGTACCGGCCGCGCTCGAGACGACCAGCATCCTCGCCCACCCGCGTTCCAGCAGCGGTCCGAGATCGGATCCTGGCGTTGCGGGACGAACTGGTCCGGATGGGCTTGGACGCCGGGCGCGACACGATCCATACGCATCTGCTCGGCGAGGGACATCAAGTCAGCCGGTCCACGGTGTGGCGGGTGCTGACCGGCGCGGGCCGGATCGACCCGCAGCCGCAGAAACGCCCGAAGAGCTCGTACCTGCGGTTCGCGGCGGACCGGCCGAACCAGATGTGGCAGTCCGACTTCACCCACTGGACCCTCAGCACCGGCGCCGGCGTGGAGATCATCGGCTGGATCGACGACCACTCCCGCTACCTGCTGCACCTGTCCGCGCACCGGCGCGTGACGGGCCGCACCGTCACGGACACCTTCACCAGCGCAGGTCAGGAGCACGGGTTCCCGGCGTCGACGTTGACCGATAACGGCATGGTCTACACCACCCGGTACGCCGGCACCGTCACCGGCACCGGGAACCCGAACGCGTTCGAGACCCTCCTGGCCCTGTACGGGATCGACCAGAAGAACGGGCTGCCGTACAAGCCCACCACTCAGGGCAAGATCGAACGGCTCTGGCAGACCCTGAAGAAACACCTGCACGCCCAACCCGCCGCGACGATCGAGGAACTGCAGGGCGTGCTGGATCGCTTCCGCGACTACTACAACGAGCAGCGACCACACCGGTCGATCAACCGGCGCACCCCGGCGTTCGCGTACGAGCTGATCCCGAAAGCGACCCCGACCGCGCCGGACGACCCGAACCTTTGGCGGGTCCGCTACGACCGCGTCGACCCCGGCGGGAAAGTCTCACTGCGCTACGCGAACCGGATGCTGCACCTGGGCATCGGCCGACCCCACACCGGCACCGACGTCATCATCCTCATCCACAACCACGAGGCGACCGTCATCGACCCCGACGGCACCGTCCTCAGCGAACACCGAATCGACCCCGAACGGACCTACCAACCGGCAACGAAAAACGGCTGAACCCGCGTCATCCGCGGGTTCAGCCGTTCACGATGTCCTGAGACATCACAGACGTGCCCCCGGAGGGATTCGAACCCCCGACCTACGGTACCGGAAACCGGCGCTCTATCCCCTGAGCTACGGAGGCGCACAGCAGGAAACACTACCACCTGCGGGGGTTCTCCGACGCACGCGCCGCCCCCGACCCGCGGGTCAGCCGACGACGTTCGAGACGATGTCGGCCACGAGGCCCTGCGCGTCGCCCGGCTCGAAGAGGACCGGCGATTCGACGACGATCCAGTACCCGTCGGCGAACACCTGGGCCTGCCCGACCCCGCCGGACTGCCGGAAGAACCCCTCGACCTCGGGCGGGGTGCCGTAGGTGGGCACGGGATTGGAGCGCATCGCCGCGTCGCCGACCTGGAGCTCGTACGCGTGCTCGGGGAGCGTGGCCACGCCCACCTCGATCACCTCGCCGCTCGTCTGGTTGCTCCAGCCGCACGCCGTGCCGGCTGCGTCCACCACGTCGGCGATCGTGGCGGCGGACGGCGCGTAGTCCGGCGCGGTCCCGTAGTTCGGGTTGAACGCGTACACCTGGTCGGGGGTGAGGATCTGCTCGCACGCCACCTCGAACGGCACCGGCTCCTCGGTCGGCTCGGGCTCGATCGTCGGTTCGGCCGGTGCGGTCGCCGCGGCCGAGCCGGTCGCCGCCGGCGGGGCGGACGTCCCAGCAGGGGCGGCTGCCGGGTCCGAGCAGGCCGACAGGACGAGGGCCAGCGCGGTCGCGCCGGACGCTGCGAGCACGACCGGGCGGAGACGGGTGAGCGGGGCGTTCGGGCGCGGCATGCGGGAAACGATAGCAACGGGCGCCCGGTAGGATCTTCGAGTGACTCCCGCCGATCTCTCGCGTGCCCTGTACGACCTCGTCATCGCCCTGGTCGCGCGACGACGAGAGGCCGGCGCCGAGGTCGAGTTGAGCCTCGCGCCCGACGCGGTCACCCTCGAGCGTCCGAAGCTCCGCGAGCACGGCGACTGGGCCTCGAGCATCGCCCTGCGCATCGCGAAGCCCCTCGGCTCGAACCCCCGCGAGATCGCCACCGAACTGGCCGCCGGCCTCGCCGAGGTCGACGGCGTCGCGAGCACCGAGGTGGCCGGTCCCGGCTTCATCAACATCCGGCTGGATGCCGCGGCCGCCGGCGCGCTCGCGAAGACGATCGTCGACGCCGGCACCGCCTACGGCCACGGCGACTCGCTCGCCGGCCGGGTGATCAACCTCGAGTTCGTCTCGGCGAATCCGACCGGCCCGCTGCACATCGGCCATACGCGCTGGGCGGCGCTCGGCGACTCCATCGGCCGCGTGCTCCGTGCAGCGGGCGCGACGGTCGCCAACGAGTACTACATCAACGACGCCGGCAACCAGATGGACAACTTCGGGGCCTCGGTGATCGCGGCCGCGAAGGGCGAGCCGACGCCCGAGAACGGCTACCCGGGCCAGTACATCGCCGACCTCGCCGCGCGCGTGCTCGAGCGCGAGCCGCACCTGCTCGATCTCGACGACGACGTCGCGCTGCACACCGCGCGAGAGATCGCCTACGAGCTGCAGCTCGCCGAGATCCGTGCGTCGCTCGAGCGGTTCAACGTGCACTTCGACGTGTGGTCGAGCGAGCGGGCGCTGCACGCGAAGGACGACGAGGACGTATCGGCGATCGACGCTGCGGTCGAGCGCCTGCGCGCACAGGGCCACGTGTTCGACGAGGACGGCGCGGTCTGGGTCCGCACGACCGACTTCGGCGACGACAAGGACCGCGTTATCCGCCGCGCCAACGGCGTCTACACCTACTTCGCCGCCGACGCCGCGTACTACCTCGACAAGGGCGACCGCGGGTTCGAGCACAAGATCTACCTGCTCGGCGCCGACCACCACGGGTACGTCCATCGCCTGAAGGCGCTCGCGGGCGCGGCCGGAGATGACCCCGAGAAGGACATCGAGGTGCTCATCGGCCAGCTCGTGAGCATCAACGGCGCGAAGCTGTCCAAGCGCGCGGGCAACATCATCGAGCTCGACGACCTCCAGGCGTGGCTCGGCACCGATGCCCTGCGCTACACGCTCGCCCGCTACCCGGCCGACTCGCCGCTCGCGATCGACCCCGAGCAGCTGCGCCGTCGCACGAACGACAATCCCGTCTTCTACGTGCAGTACGCGCACGCGCGCACGTCCGCGGTGGCCCGCAACGCCCACGCGTCGGGTGTCGACCGCGCCGCCTTCGCACCCGAGCTGCTCGAGCACGAGACCGAGTCGGCACTGCTCGGCGCACTCCAGGAGTTCCCGCGCATCGTGGCCCAGGCCGCCGAGCTCCGCGAGCCGCACCGCATCGCGCGCTACATCGAGGAGCTCGCGGGGCTCTACCACCGCTGGTACGACAACTGCCGCGTGCTCCCACTCGGCGACGAGCCGGTCGGCGACCTGCACCGCACGCGCCTCTGGCTGAACGACGCGACCGGCCAGGTCATCCGCAACGGTCTCGACCTGCTCGGCGTGTCGGCGCCCGAGCGCATGTAGCCTCGCCCGCATGACCTCGCGCGACGCCGAGACGGTTCCCATCGACCCGACGGGCGGTGCGGATGCCGCGCCGCGCCGATCCCGTCGCGGCGGGCGTGCCGCGGTGGTCGTCATCATCGTGCTCGCCGTGGTCGCCGCAGCGCTCGTGCTGGTCGAGACGGTCGGCCGTGGCATCGCGGAGCGGAACGTGGCCGACTCGATCGAGCAGACGCTGCCCGAGGGCGTCGAGGGGGAGGTCCGCGTCCAGATCCGGGGGTTCTCCGCGCTGTGGCAGGCGATGACGGGGAGCATGGACGAGATGGTGGCCACCGCGCCGGACCTCGTCGTGAACGGCGTTCCGGTCGACGTGACCGTGACCGCGTACGGCGTCCCGCTCGCCGAGGGGGGAACGCTCGAGCGCGGCGAGGTCGAGGCCTCGATCGACGGCGACGCGGTCGATGAGATCGCCGCGTCGCAGGGGATCACCGGCGGGCTGACCCTCGGCGAGGGGACCGTCTCCTACGAGGACGAGACCGCGTTCCTCGGCATCCCCATCGGCTTCTCGGTCACCGCCGAGCCCGAGGCCGCCGGCGACCGCGTCCTGCTCCAGCCGGTCGCGGCCGAGATCGACGCCGTGGGCGGCAGCTTCGACGCCTCAGGGCTCGTCGACCGCCTCCTCGGCGGCGACCCGGTCCCGATCTGCGTCGCCGACCGACTTCCCGAGGGCGTGGAGGTCTCCGGCATCGACGTCCGGCCCGACCTCGTGACCGTGCGCCTCGAGGCGAGCGGGCTTCCGCTCGCCGAGGAGACCCTCGCGACCACGGGCTCGTGCGGCTGACCGCCACCCGCCGGCCGCCCGGCGGAGCGTGCGACGCCCGGCGTCGTCGCCGATTCGGCCACCGCGCCGGGCGTCGGTAGACTCGCCCGTACGCCGCCTCACGAGGGCGGTCCGCACCGAGGCTTCAGGAACCGATCCGGGTTCGCTCGCCGTCCGAGCGATCCGTCGTTCCATCGTCCCGTGAGGTTCCCCGTGTCATCCAGCGCATCCGTCGACGCGCTGCGCGGCGCGCCCGCGGACCCGAACGCGCTCGATCCGAAGGTGTGGCCCGAGGGCGCGCACCGGGACGCCGACGGGCGGGTCGTCGTCGGCGGCGTCGACGTCGAGGCCCTCGCCGAGCGGTTCGGCACCCCGCTCTACGTCGTCGACGAGCAGGTCGCGCGCTCGCGCGCCCGACGGACCCGGGACGCGTTCGAACGCGCCGCGGCATCCGTCGGCACGTCGGCGACCGTGTACTACGCCGGCAAGGCGTTCCTCTCCGGCGCGGTCGTGCGCTGGATGACCGGCGAGGGCCTCGCGATCGACGTCGCGACCGGGGGCGAACTCGCCGTCGCCCTCGCCGCGGGCGCCGACCCGAGCCGGATCGGGTTCCACGGCAACAACAAGTCGGTGCGCGAGATCGAGCGCGCCGTCGGCGCAGGTGTCGGCACGATCATCATCGACAGCGAGGTCGAGGTGCTCCGGGTCGCGGATGCCGCGGCGCGCGCCGGCCGCGTGCAGCGCGTGCGCCTCAGGGTCAATTCGGGCGTGCACGCGTCGACGCACGAGTTCCTCGCGACCGCGCACGAGGACCAGAAGTTCGGGATCGCGCTGCCCGACGCGCCGCGCGTGGTCGCCGACATCCGCTCGCACGACTCGCTCGAGTTCGTCGGCCTGCACTGCCACATCGGGTCGCAGATCTTCGATGCGGCCGGCTTCGCCGAGTCGGCCGAGCGGCTGCTCGCCGTGCACGCCGAGCTGTCGGCGGTCGCGCCGGTGCCCGAGCTCAACCTCGGCGGGGGGTTCGGCATCGCCTACACGGAGGCCGACGCGCCCGCACCGATCGAGGAGATCGCCGACGGGATCGCGCGTGCGGTCGCGGCGACCTGCGCCCGGTTCGGCGTGCCCGTGCCGCGGCTCGCGTTCGAGCCCGGCCGGTCGATCATCGGCCCGGCGGGCATCACGGTCTACACGGTGGGCACGGTGAAGCCCGTGCCGACCGACGACGGATGGCGCCACTACGTGTCCGTCGACGGCGGCATGAGCGACAACATCCGCACCGCGATGTACGGTGCCGCGTACACGGTCCGACTCGCGTCGCGGGCATCCGACGAGCCGGCTGCCCTCGTGCGCGTCGTCGGCAAGCACTGCGAGTCGGGCGACATCGTCGTCGACCACGACTGGCTTCCCCACGACGTCGCGCCCGGCGACCTCGTCGCGGTCGCCGCGACCGGAGCGTACTGCTGGTCGCTGGCGTCCAACTACAACCACGTGCCACGACCGCCGGTCGTGGCCGTCGCCGGCGGCTCCGCGCGCGTGATCGTGCGCGGTGAGAGCGAGGAGGACCTCCTCGCACGCGACGCCGGCCTGTCCGACCACGACGATGACGCACACGGAGTCACCGCATGATCGAATACCGTTCCATCCGCGTGGCGCTGCTCGGCGCCGGCTCGGTCGGCGCCCAGGTCGCCCGGCTGCTGCTCGAGCAGGGCGACGAGCTCGCCAACCGCATCGGCGCGCGGATCGAGCTCGTCGGCATCGCCGTGCGCGACGTCGACGCGCCGCGCGACGTCGCGCTGCCGCGCGAGCTGCTCACCACCGACGCCGAGTCGCTGATCCTCGGCGCCGACATCGTGATCGAGCTCATGGGCGGGCTCGAGCCGGCGCGCACGCTCATCCTCAAGGCGGTCTCGTCGGGGGCCGACGTGGTCTCGGGCAACAAGGCCCTCCTGGCCACCCACGGTCCCGAGCTCTTCGCCGCGGCCGAGCAGGTCGGCGCGCAGCTGTCGTACGAGGCCGCGGTGGGCGGCGCCATCCCGATCATCCGGCCGCTGCGCGACAGCCTCGCCGGCGACCGCATCGACCGCATCCTCGGCATCGTCAACGGCACGACGAACTTCATCCTCGACCGGATGGACACGACCGGCGCCTCGCTCGAGGACGCGCTGGCCACCGCCACCGAACTCGGCTACGCCGAGGCCGATCCGACGGCCGACATCGGCGGCTACGACGCCGCCCAGAAGGCCGCGATCCTCGCGAGCCTCGCGTTCCACACGAGCGTGCCCGTCGATCGGGTGCACCGCGAGGGCATCACGGGCGTCACCGCGGCGCAGGTCGAATCGGCCAGGCGCGCCGGCTACGTCGTGAAGCTCCTCGCCATCTGCGAGCGCCTCGCCGACCCCGAGACGGGGGAGGAGGGCGTGTCGGCACGCGTCTACCCGGCGATGGTGCACCGGAGCCATCCGCTCGCCGCCGTGCACGGGGCCAACAACGCCGTCTTCGTCGAGGCCGCCGCAGCCGGCCCGCTCATGTTCTACGGCGCCGGCGCGGGCGGCGTGCAGACGGCCTCGGCCGTGCTGGGCGACCTCGTCGCGATCGCGCGCCGCCACGTGCTCGGCGGGCCGGGAACGGCGGAGTCGACGCACGCCGAACTGCCCGTTCTCGAGATCGGCCGCATCACGACCCGCTACGCCATCACGATCGAGGCCGCGGACCAGCCGGGCGTGCTCGCGACGATCGCCCACGTGTTCGCCGACCACGGCGTCTCCGTCGGCGAGCTCGAGCAGACGATCAACGACGGGAACGGCCGGGCTACGCTGGTGATCGGCACCCACGAGGCGCGTGAGTCCGCGCTCGCCGAGACGGTCGCCGCGCTCGCCGACAGCCCGGTCGTGACCTCCGTCGCATCCGTCATCCGAGTCGAAGGAGCAGAGTGAACCACCAGGCAACGAAGGCGCCGTCGCGCCAGTGGCGCGGCGTCATCCGGGAGTACGCCGACCGCCTCGACGTGACCGACGCCACCCCGATCGTCACCCTCGGCGAGGGCGGCACGCCGCTCCTGCCCGCGCCCGCGCTCTCGCGCCGGACCGGGGCGGACGTGTGGGTGAAGTTCGAGGGCATGAACCCGACCGGTTCGTTCAAGGACCGCGGCATGACGATGGCGGTCACGAAGGCCGTCGAGGGCGGCGCCGAGGTGGTGATCTGCGCCTCGACCGGCAACACGTCGGCCTCGGCCGCCGCGTACGCGACCCACGCGGGCATCAAGGCGGCCGTCCTGGTTCCCGAGGGCAAGATCGCGATGGGGAAGCTCAGCCAGGCGATCGCGCACGACGCGCAGCTCATCCAGATCCAGGGCAACTTCGACGACTGCCTCGACATCGCGCGCGACCTCGCCGAGAACTACCCGGTGCACCTGGTGAACTCCGTGAACAACGACCGCATCGAGGGTCAGAAGACCGCGGCCTTCGAGGTCGTCGAGGTCCTCGGCGACGCGCCCGACCTCCATTTCATCCCGGTCGGCAACGCGGGCAACTACACCGCGTACACGCGCGGGTACCGCGAGGACATCGCCGCGGGAAACGCGACGAAGCTGCCGAGGATGTTCGGCTTCCAGGCCGCGGGGTCCGCGCCGCTCGTGCTCGGCGAGCCCGTCCGCAACCCCGAGACCATCGCGAGCGCCATCCGCATCGGCAACCCGGCCTCCTGGCACCTCGCGCTCGAGGCGCGCGACCTGACGGACGGGTACTTCGGCGCGATCGAGGACGACAAGATACTCGACGCCCAGCGGATCCTGTCCGCCGAGGTCGGCGTCTTCGTCGAGCCCGCGTCCGCCATCAGCGTCGCGGGACTGCTCGAGCGCGCCGAGGCCGGGCAGGTGCCGGCCGGCGCGAGGGTCGTGCTCACCGTCACCGGGCACGGCCTGAAGGACCCGCAGTGGGCGCTCCGCCGGCCCGACGGCTCCGAGGTCGCCCCGACGGTCGTTCCCGCCGACGTGGCGCACGTCGCCGAGGTGCTGGGGCTCGGCGCATGAGCGCCGCCGCCTCGGCGGAGGCGACGCCCGCGACGGACGGCGCCCTCCTCGGGCGGAGGGTGCACGTCAAGGTCCCGGCGACGTCGGCGAACCTCGGCCCGGGCTTCGACACGCTCGGGCTCGCGCTCGCACAGTACGACGAGCTCGACGTCGAGGTCATCGGCTCCGGGCTCGAGATCGAGGTGCACGGGGTGGGCGAGGGCGAGGTCCCGCTCGACGCGTCGCACCTCGTGGTGCGCGCGATGGCGCACACGTTCGCCCGGCACGGCCGCGACCTCCCGCCGATCCGACTCGTCGCGCACAACTCCATCCCGCACGGCCGCGGCCTCGGCTCGTCCGGTGCGGCGATCGTGGCGGGCGTGATGGCGGCCAAGGGCCTCCTGGCGCCAGAGGTCGAGATCTCGCCGGACGGACTGCTCGAGGTCGCGACCGAACTCGAGGGGCACCCAGACAACGTCGCGCCGGCGCTCTTCGGCGGGCTCACGATCGCATGGGTCACGCCCGACGGGCCTCGTCACAAGAAGCTCATGGTGCACCGAGGGGTGTCCCCGCTCGTCCTCGTGCCCGAGCACGAGATGTCGACCGCGCTCGCCCGCAGCCTGCAACCGCAATCGGTGCCCCACGAGGACGCGGTCTTCAACGTCTCGCGTTCGGCGCTGCTCGTCGCGGCACTGATCCAGAGCCCGGAGCTGCTGCTCGCCGCCACCGAGGACAAGCTCCACCAGAGCTACCGCGCCGAGGCGATGCCCGAGACCGACCGACTCATCCGACGTCTGCGCGAGGCGGGCCACCCCGCGGTCGTGTCCGGGGCCGGTCCGTCGATCCTCGTGCTCGCGAGCGACCCGAGCGAGCGAGCGGATGCCACGCGCCTCGTCGAGCGGACGGCCGACACCGCTTGGCAGGCGCTCCCGCTCGCGGTCGACTTCCTCGGGGCGACCGTGACCCCGGCCGACGGTTCCTGATCGCCCCGGCGCCGCGGCGGGGGCCGCGATCCTCGCCGCGCCGCGTGGCGCGTGGTCGGACCGCCGATCGCACGGTGCTAGACTGGGTGCCGCACCCGGTAGGCGCTGCACCACCCGCGTCGTCGCCGTTCGGTGCGATTCCCGGCATCTCATGCTTTCGCCATCGCGCAGATCTGCGCCTCGTGCGCACGTCTGCGACGTGCCGCGATCAGCTCTCCTCGGCCAACCCCATGCCTGGCCAGGGGAAAGGACAATCCCAGTGACCAACGGAACCGACCACGCTGAGCGCGTGGACGCCGCCCGCCTGTCGACCATGAAGGTCGCCGAGCTCCAGGAGCTCGCGTCCTCCCTCGGCATCTCGGGCGCTTCGAAGCGCCGAAAAGGAGAACTCGTGGAGTTGATCTCCGCTCACACCGACGGCGCTGCGACCGTCGAGGCCGACGATGTCGTCGAGCCCGCCGCGGCGCAGTCCGACTCCGCCGCACCGACCCTCGAGGCGCCGGCCGACGACCCGGCTGCCGCACCGCAGGCTCCGGCCGCCGAGGCGCCGGCCGCCGAGGCGCCCGCAGCCGAGCCGGCGCGCCGCGGCCGCCAGCCGCGTCGGGCGACGAGCGCCACGGCTGCCGCCGCCCACGCGAACGCGGGGTCGACCGGGGTCGAGCTCGTGCCCGCCGACTCTTCCGCGGGTGAGCCGACGACCGCCGGCTCGTCCGACGACGAGGCCCGCGAGGCCGCTCGCGCCGCAGTTCGCGAGCAGCTCGCCGCGGCGACCGCCGGCGGCCGTCCGGGCGACGCCGGCGAGGACGAGGCGGATGGCCGGAACGAGGGCGACGGCAAGGCCGAGCAGCCCGCGCAGGAGCAGCGCCAGGGGCGCAGCCGCAACCGCGGCCGTCGCGGCGGATCCGACCGCGGCGACGGGCAGAAGACCGAGCAGCAGCAGGGCGGACGCCGCGCCGATGAGCAGGCCGACGCCGACAAGGGCCGCCAGCCGGAGTCCGACAAGGGTCGCCAGGGCGGCGACGCCGAGAAGGGCAAGCAGGACCAGCAGGGCGGCCGGGGACAGCAGGGTCGTGGCGACCAGCAGCAGGCCGAGGGCGAGGGCGGCGGTCGCCGCAACCGCTACCGCGACCGCAAGCGCCGCGGCCAGGGGCAGGGCGACGAGGTCGAGCCCGAGATCCTCGACGACGACGTGCTCATCCCGATCGCCGGCATCCTCGACGTGCTCGACAACTACGCCTTCGTCCGCACGACCGGGTACCTGCCCGGACCGAGCGACGTGTACGTCTCGCTCGGCCAGGTGAAGAAGTACCACCTGCGCAAGGGCGACGCGGTCGTCGGATCGATCAAGCAGCCCCGCGAGGGCGAGGGAAGCAGCCGCCAGAAGTACAACGCCCTGGTCAAGATCGACTCGATCAACGGCCAGACGGCGGATGAGGCGGCCGCGCGCGTCGACTTCCAGAAGCTCACGCCGCTCTACCCGCAGGATCGCCTGCGCCTCGAGACCGAGCCGACGAAGCTGACGCAGCGGATCATCGACCTCGTCGCGCCGATCGGCAAGGGCCAGCGCGGCCTCATCGTCGCGCCGCCGAAGGCCGGCAAGACGATCGTGCTGCAGCAGATCGCGAACGCGATCGCGATCAACAACCCCGAGGTCCACCTCATGGTCGTGCTCGTCGACGAGCGCCCCGAAGAGGTCACCGACATGCAGCGCACGGTCAAGGGCGAGGTCATCGCCTCGACCTTCGATCGGCCGGCGGAGGACCACACGACGGTCGCCGAGCTCGCGATCGAGCGCGCGAAGCGCCTCGTCGAGCTCGGACACGACGTGGTCGTGCTGCTCGACTCGATCACCCGCCTCGGCCGCGCGTACAACCTGGCGGCGCCCGCCTCGGGCCGCGTGCTCTCGGGCGGCGTCGACGCGTCGGCGCTCTACCCGCCGAAGCGGTTCTTCGGTGCGGCGCGCAACATCGAGAACGGCGGCTCGCTGACCATCCTCGCCACGGCACTCGTCGAAACCGGCTCGAAGATGGACGAGGTGATCTTCGAGGAGTTCAAGGGCACCGGCAATTCCGAGCTGCGCCTGTCGCGTCAACTCGCCGACAAGCGGATCTTCCCGGCGGTCGATGTCAACGCCTCGTCGACCCGTCGCGAGGAGATGCTGCTCTCGCCCGACGAGGTGAAGATCACGTGGAAGCTCCGCCGTGCGCTCGCCGGCCTCGAGCCCCAGCAGGCCCTCGAGGCCGTGCTGGGCCGCCTGCGCGAGACGCAGTCGAACACCGAGTTCCTCCTGCTCATGCAGAAGTCGGCTCCGGTGGGCGGCAACGGGAACGGACACGGCCACGGCCACGAGTCCGATCACCGCTGATCGATGTTCGAGTCCGTCCAGGCACTGATCGCCGAGCACGCCTCGCTCCAGGACGAGCTGGCGGATCCGGCACTGCACGCCGACGCCGCGCGTGCGAAGCGGGTGAACCGCCGCTATGCGGAGCTCAGCCGCATCGTCGCGGCGCATGAGGCGTGGAAGCAGGCGCAGGAGGACCTCGAGGCGGCGCGTGAGCTCGCCAGGGAGGACGAGGCGTTCGCGGAGGAGATCCCCGGACTCGAGGAGCATCTCGCCGAGGCGCAGGAGAAGCTCCGCCGCCTCCTGATCCCACGCGACCCCGATGACGGGCGCGACGTGATCATGGAGATCAAGGGCGGTGAGGGCGGCGCCGAGAGTGCGCTCTTCGCGGCCGACCTGCTGCGCATGTACATCCAATACGCGCAGTCGAAGGGGTGGAAGACCGAGCTCCTCGAGCGCGACGAGTCCGACCTCGGCGGGTACAAGAACGTCCAGGTCGCGATCAAGTCGAACGCCTCCGATCCGTCGCAGGGCGTCTGGGCGCACCTGAAGTACGAGGGTGGGGTGCACCGCGTGCAGCGCGTCCCCGTCACCGAGACGCAGGGCCGCATCCACACCTCGACGACCGGCGTGCTCGTCTTCCCCGAGGTGGACGAGCCCGAGGAGGTCGAGATCAACCAGAACGACCTCAAGATCGACGTGTACCGCTCGTCGGGCCCGGGGGGCCAGTCGGTCAACACCACCGACTCGGCCGTGCGCATCACGCACGTCCCGACCGGTATCGTCGTCGCGATGCAGAACGAGAAGTCGCAGCTCCAGAACCGCGAGGCTGCGATGCGCGTGCTGCGCGCCCGACTTCTGGCGCGTCAGCAGGAGGAGCTCGCGGCCGCCGCGTCCGACGCCCGCAAGTCGCAGATCCGGTCGATGGACCGGTCCGAGCGCATCCGGACCTACAACTTCCCCGAGAACCGCATCGCCGACCACCGCACGGGCTACAAGGCGTACAACCTCGACCAGGTCATGAACGGCGCACTGGAGCCCATCATCGAGACGGCGATCCACGCCGACGAGGAGGCCCGGCTCGCCGACCTGGGCGACCAGTGAGCCGCGTCGCAATCCGCGAGTTCGCCGACGGCGACTGGCCGGCGGTGTTCGCGATCATCGACGAGGTGGTGCGCGAGGGCGAGACGTACGCGTATCCGACGCCGCTCTCAGCCGAGGAGGCGCGTGCGCTCTGGGTCGAGGCGCCTCCCGGCCTCACGGTCGTCGCCGAACTCGACGGGCGCATCGTCGGCACCGCGAAGATGGGCCCGAACCGACCGGGTCCGGGCGACCACATCGGCACGGCGTCGTTCATGGTCGCGCGCGACGCGCGCGGCGAGGGCGTCGGCCGCCGCCTCGCCGACTGGGTCGTCGACTGGCACCGAGGAGAGGGCTACGAGGGCATCCAGTTCAACGCGGTCGTCGCGTCGAACGAGCCCGCGGTCCGGCTGTGGCGCTCGGTCGGGTTCGAGATCGTCGGCACGGTCCCGGGGGCGTTCCGTTCGCCGCGACACGGTCGCGTCGGGCTGCACGTCATGTTCCTGCCCCCCTGATCAGCGAGACGAGGGGGCGGATGCCGCGGCATCCGTCGCTCGGAGACCTCAGATGTGGAAGTCGACGTGCCAGTCGTGCATGCCGCGCGCCGCATCCGCCGTCGCCGGCGAGAGGGGCTTCGCGACCGCCGGGATGCCGACGAGCAGCGAGTGCGGGGGAGCACCCCGCGTGACGACGGCGTTCGCGCCGATCGCGCTGCCGGCGCCGATCTCGATGTCGCCGAGGACCTTCGCCCCGGCGCCGACCGTCACGCCGTCGCCGAGCGTCGGGTGGCGCTTCGCCCCGCGCGGTGCGCCGCGCGGCGCCTTCCCGCCGAGCGTCACGCCGTGGTACAGCATCACGTCGTCGCCGACGACCGCGGTCTCGCCGATCACGACGCCCATGCCGTGGTCGATGAAGAACCGTCGGCCGATCGTCGCACCCGGGTGGATCTCGATGCCCGTGAGGAACCGCACGAGCTGCGACACGACGCGCGCGGGCAATCGGAGCAGCGGCACGCGCCACATCCGGTGCGCGAGCCGGTGGGCCCAGATCGCGTGCAGGCCCGAGTAGGCGAGGACGATCTCGATGCGGCTGCGTGCGGCGGGGTCGTGGGAACGTGCCGTCGCGATGTCTTCCCTGAGGCGGCCGAGGATTCCCACTCGTCAAGTCAACCAGATCGCCGGCGGCGACTAGTCGAGCAGGCCCTCGTAGAGCACCGTCGAGAGGTACCGCTCGCCGTAGCTCGCGGCGATGACGACGATGGTCTTGCCGGCGTTCTCGGGCCGCTGCGCGAGTTGGGTCGCCGCGTGCACCGTGGCGCCGGAGGAGATGCCGCCGAGGATGCCCTCCTCGACGCCGAGGCGACGCGCGGTCGCGACGGCCTGGTCGATGTTCACGTCGATGATCTCGTCGTAGACCTCGCGGTCGAGGATGGCGGGCACGAAGTTCGCCCCGATGCCCTGGATCTTGTGCGGGCCGGGCTGGCCGCCGTTGAGGATCGGCGACTCGAGCGGCTCGACGCCGACGATCTGCACCTCGGGCTTGCGCTCCTTCAGGACCTGGCCGACGCCGGAGAGCGTGCCGCCCGTGCCGATGCCGGAGACGAAGATGTCGACGCCGCCGTCGGTGTCGTCCCACACCTCTTCCGCCGTGGTGCGGCGGTGGATCTCGACGTTCGCCTGGTTCTCGAACTGGCGCGCGAGCACCGCGCCGGGGGTCTCGGCGGCGATCTGCTCGGCCCGCGCGACCGCGCCCTTCATGCCCTCCGAGCCCGGCGTGAGCACGAGTTCCGCGCCGTAGGCGCGCAGCAGCGCGCGGCGCTCCTTCGACATGGTCTCGGGCATCGCGATGACGACCCGGTAGCCGCGTGCGGCGCCGATCATCGCGAGCGCGATGCCGGTGTTGCCGCTCGTGCCCTCGACGATCGTGCCGCCGGGCTTCAGCGAGCCGTCGGCCTCGGCGGCGTCGACGATGCCGATGCCGAGGCGGTCCTTGACGCTCGCCGACGGGTTGTAGAACTCGAGCTTGGCGAGCACGGTCGCACCGGCGCCATCCGTCACCCGGTTCAGCTTCACGAGCGGGGTGCGCCCGAAGACGTCGGTGATGTTCTCGTAGACCTGGGCCATGATCTCGTTCCCTCTCGTGACGGCGGCTCGTGCCGCGCACCAGCATACGGAGGGCGGGAGCGACCCGGGAGTGGGTTACATTCCATTGCGTGAATGCGACGCCCGACGAGCCTCAGCCCCGATCGCTCCGCGAGGTGCGGGAGGAGACCGTCCGCACGCTCGAGGCGGCCGGCATCGCGGATGCCGAGGTTGACGCGGACCTCCTGATCGGCCACGTCCTGGGGCTCTCCCGCGGCGGCGTGCACGCGCGCCTGGTGATCGGCGACCGGCTGTCGGCGACGGATGCCGCGGCGCTCGAGCTCCTCGTCGAGCGGCGGTCGCGCCGCGAGCCGCTCCAGCACCTGACCGGGCGTGCCGCCTTCCGCTCGCTCGATCTCGCCGTCGGGCCCGGCGTCTTCGTGCCTCGGCCCGAGACCGAACTGCTCGCGCAGCTCGCGATCGACGCACTCCGGGCCGCGGCCGAGCCCGAGCCGATCGGCCTCGACCTCGGTTCCGGCAGCGGAGCGATCGCCCTGTCGATGGCGACCGAGGTGCCGCACGCGCGCGTCTGGGCCGTGGAGAACTCGCCCGAGGCGTTCCCGTGGACGCGGCGCAACGTCGACGAGGTCGCCGCGCCCAACCTCGAGCTGGTGTTCGGCGACCTCGCCGAGGCGCTGCCCGAGCTCGTCGGGCGGGTCGCCGTCGTGGCCTCCAACCCGCCCTACATCCCCGACGATGCGATCCCGCGCGACCCCGAGGTGCGCCTGCACGACCCTGAGCGGGCGCTGTACGGCGGACCCGACGGGCTCGACGTCGTGCGCGTGCTCTCGCGTCGGGCGCTCGCCCTGCTGCACCCGGGCGGGGCGCTCCTGATCGAGCACGGCGAGACGCAGTCCGCCGACATCGCGGCGCTCCTGAAGGCCGACGGATGGCACGCCGTCGCGCACCACCGGGACCTCACCGGGCGCGACCGGGTGACGACCGCGCGCCGCTGAGCACGCGGCATCCGCCCGCCCAGCCTCCGAGCCGCGGTCGCGTCTAGAATCGAGCGGTCATGACACTCATCCACGACTGCTCGGTCGAGTCCGAGCTCCTCGCCGGCATGCGCCTGGCCCGTCGCGCCATCGGCAGCGGCGAGCTCGTCGTCATCCCCACCGACACGGTCTACGGTGTCGCCGCCGACGCGTTCAGTGCGGCCGCCGTCCAACGGCTGCTCGACGCGAAGGGTCGCGAGCGCACGTCGCCGCCGCCCGTCCTCGTGCCGGGCATCCCCACGCTCGACGCACTCGCGGCCGAAGTGCCCGACGCCGTGCGGTCGCTCGTCGCCGAGTTCTGGCCGGGCGGCCTGACCGTGATCCTCCGCGCGCAGCCGTCGCTGCACTGGGATCTCGGCGAGACGCGGGGCACGGTCGCGCTGCGCATGCCGGACCACCGGATCGCACTCGAGCTGCTCTCCGAGACCGGGCCGCTGGCGGTGTCGTCGGCGAACCTCTCGGGGATGCCGTCCGCCACGACCGCTGCCGATGCCGCCGACATGCTCGGCGATCGGGTCTCCGTCTACCTCGACGGGGGCGCTGCCGGCACGGGGTACGAGGCGATCGGCGAACGGCCCGGCGACACGTCGTCGACGATCGTCGATGCGACCGGGCTCGCCGCCGACGGCACGGGAGTGCTCCGCATCGTTCGCGCCGGCGTGATCTCGCGCGAGCGGATCGCGGCGGTCGTGGGGGAGGAGTTGCTGGCTCCGGCCGGCGGGGCACCGACCGCCGCCGCCGTGGGCGGCCCGACGGCCGACGCGCCCGAGGGCGAGTCGGAGGCATCCGCCGCCGGTGCCCCCGCTGCCGAGGCCGAGCCCGAGGCATCCGTCGACGACAGCGAGACCGAGGCATCCGCCGCCGCGGCCCACGCCCCGTCCGAGCAGCGGACGGACCCCGCCGCCTCATGACCCTGTTCGTCCTGCTCGCGCTCGTCACCGCGATCGTGACGTTCGCCGGCTCGCTGGTGGTCTGGAAGCTGAGCCTCAAGTACCGGCTCTATCCCAAGATCCGCGAGCGCGACGTGCACACGCGGCCGACGCCGCGGCTCGGCGGGATCGCGATGTTCCTCGGGATCCTCGTCGGCTTCGCGGCCGCCGCCTGGATCTCCTCGCTCGGCATCGCCCGCTTCGCGAACCTCCGGATCGTGTTCCAGGACCCGTTCCAGGTGCTCGCGATCCTGCTCGCGGCCGGCCTCATCGTGGCGATCGGCGTCGCAGACGACATCTGGGACCTCGACTGGCTGACCAAGCTCGCCGGCCAGTTCATCGCGGCCGGCGTGATCGCCTGGCAGGGCGTCTCGATCGTCTCGCTGCCGATCGGCGCGCCCGACGGCGGCATCACCGTCGGCTCGTCGTGGATGAGCGCGACGGTGACGGTCTTCACGATCGTGCTGGTGATGAACGCGATCAACTTCATCGACGGGCTCGACGGGCTCGTCGCGGGGGTCGCCCTCATCTCGAGCGGCGTGTTCTTCCTCTACTCGTACCTGCTCGTGCAGCAGACCTCGCCGACCAACTACTTCAACCTCGCGTCGCTGCTCGCCGTGGTGGTCGTGGGTGCGTGCGCCGGGTTCCTGCCGCTCAACTGGCACCGGGCGAAGCTCTTCATGGGCGACGCCGGGGCGCTCCTCGTCGGCCTCCTCATGGCGACCTCGGCGATCGCGGTGACCGGGCAGGTCGACCCGTCGCAGCTCGGCACCGACGAGCTGTTCCCCGCGTTCATCCCGATCATCATCCCGTTCGCGGTGCTGCTGATCCCGCTGCTCGACTTCGGCCTCGCGGTCGTCCGTCGCCTGCGCGCGGGCAAGTCGCCGTTCGCCGCCGACCGCAAGCACCTGCACCACCGCCTGCTCGACATGGGCCACTCGCACCTGCACGCGGTGCTCATCTTCTACGGATGGACCGCGGTCGCCTCGTTCGGATGCCTGCTCGCGTTCGTCCTCCCCGTCTACTTCGGCGTCGACTCGGGCTGGGCGTTCCTCTTCATCGGCGTCGGATTCGTCGTGCTCGCCGCGCTCACGCTGGCCCCCCTCGGTCGGCGCAAGCGCCAGACCGTGGCCGCCGAAGCGGATGCCGCGGGTGGAAGCACGGCGGCCGGCCTCGACGAACTCGCCGCGGCGACCCCCCGCCTCGACGCCGACGGCGACCCCCGACCCGTCCCCGACCGCCCGTCCCAGGGCGAGCACCCCACAGGAGCCCGATGACCACCTCGCCCCGCGACCCCGCCGACCGCACGCCCACCTCGAACCCGGTCCTCCGCCGCGCCCTGATCTGGGGGGCGGCGATCGCCGGGGGCATCGCCGTCGTGGGCGGCGTGCTCGGCTTCGTCTTCGCCGGCACCGAGGGCCTCGTGAGCGCGCTGCTCGGCACGCTGCTCGCGGTGGTGTTCATGGGAATCACGGGGGCGAGCATCCTGCTCGCCAACCGGTTCGCCGGGTCCGACCTCTTCGTGGGAGCGTTCTTCGGCATCGTGCTCGGCGGATGGCTCCTGAAGTTCATCGTGTTCATCGCCCTCGTCGTGCTGCTGCGCGGCGTCGACTGGCTCGATCCGGTCGTGCTGTTCCTGGCGATCGTGGCGGGCGTGATCGGCTCGCTCGTGGTCGACGTGCTCGTGGTCGCGCGCTCGCGGCTGCCCTATGCGAGCGACGCGCAGCTTCCGCCGCCGCCCGCCGACGACTGACGGAACGCCTCCCGCCGACGACCGACCGCCGATGCCGCCCGAACGGGGCGGCATCGGCGCTTTTCGGTCCCCGTTCGGCGGGACTTCGGGCCGCGCCCGCATCCGCCGGGGCTCGGTGTCCGCTTCGGCCGAACACGCGCCGGGGAGCACGTTGCCGGGCTCCATCGGCGGACGGCTCGGTGGTGTCATGCGTCGAGCGGCATGCAGCCCGGTCGGCGGCGACTTCTACAACGTGTGGCGATTCGGCGGAGCGCCGAAGTCTTGCTACAGTAGGGGCGATCCCCCACGGTTCCGCCCTGTTCCGGCATGGGCACCGGACCGTTTCCATGTTCGTCGACGCGAGAGCTCCGCTCCACGCCCCGAAACAGGAGATAGCGCTGCTAGCTAACGCTGTGAACCTGCTGGTTCCGATTTCAACCGATGATGGTGAATTCCACGGGCCGTCGATCGAGGAGTTCTTCCCCGGCGCCCTCCTGTTCGAGGGCACGCCCTTCGAGATCAACCGCATCATGCTGGTGCGCTTCGTCGCGGTCGCGGCGCTGTTGCTGGTGTTCTGGCTCGGCACGCGCAGCATGCGCATCGTCCCGGGCCGGTTCCAGAGCATCGTCGAGATGGGCCTGGACTTCATCCGCGTCGGCGTCGCCGACGACCTGCTCGGCAAGAAGGACGGCAAGCGCTTCCTGCCGATCCTGACGACGATCTTCTTCATGGTGCTGTTCATGAACATCACCGGCATCATCCCCGGCCTGAACATCGCCGGTACGTCCGTCATCGGCGTCCCGCTGGTGCTCGCGATCGTGTCCTACGTCACGTTCATCTACGCCGGCATCAAGCAGAGCCCCAAGAACTTCTTCAAGAACTCGCTCTTCCCCTCGGGCGTGCCGTGGCCGGTGTACATCATCGTCACGCCGATCGAGCTCATCTCGACCTTCGTCATCCGCCCCGTCACGCTGACGCTGCGACTCATGATGAACATGATCGTCGGCCACCTGCTGCTCGTGCTCTTCTTCGCAGCCACGCAGTTCTTCATCTTCAACCTCGGCGGCTGGTACACGCTGCTCGGCGTCGGCACGCTCGCCTTCGGCTTCGTGTTCACGCTGTTCGAGATCCTCGTCGCCGTCCTGCAGGCCTACGTCTTCACGCTCCTCACCGCGGTCTACATCCAGCTCGCGGTGGCGGAGGAGCACTGAGCCAGGGCGCCCGCCCGAAGAAACCCCAAGAAAGGAAACCCAACGTGGACGCAACCACCGTTCTCGCTGAGATCAACGGCAACATCGCGACGGTCGGCTACGGCCTCGCCGCCATCGGCCCGGCCATCGGCGTGGGCATCGTCGTCGGCAAGACCATCGAGGGCGTGGCTCGCCAGCCCGAGCTCGCCGGCCGCCTCCAGGTCCTGATGTGGATCGGTATCGCCTTCACCGAGGCGCTCGCCTTCATCGGTATCGCGACCTACTTCATCTTCGTCTGATCGTCCCGTCCCAACTGAGGAGGCCAACGTGCTTCACGCAGTGCTGAGAGCTGCAACCGAGGGCGAGAATCAGAACCCGGTGCTGCCGGCGACCTACGACATCGTCTGGTCGGCGGTCTGCTTCGCCATCATCCTCGTCTTCTTCTGGCTGTACGCGCTTCCGCGCATGCAGAAGCTGCTCGACGAGCGCGCCGAGGCGATCGAGGGCAACATCGCGAAGGCCGACGAGGCCCAGCGCAAGGCCGAGGCCGCCCTCGAGGAGTACACCGCCCAGCTCGCCGACGCGCGCGCCGAGGCGGGCAAGATCCGCGAGACCGCCCGCGAGGACGGCAAGAAGATCGTCGCCGAGGCCAAGGAGCAGGCGTCGACCGAAGCCGCCCGCATCAACGCGAGCGCCCAGGCGCAGATCGAGGCGGAGCGCCAGACGGCGCTCGTGTCGCTGCGCTCCGAGGTGGGCACGATCGCCATCGACCTCGCGTCGGGCGTCGTCGGCGAGACCCTCTCCGACGATGCCAAGGCCAAGGCCGTGGTCGACCGCTTCCTCGCCGACCTCGAGGCGTCCGAACAGGCCGCCGCGGGGGGGAAGAAGTAACCCATGGGCAGCGCTACGAGAGAGGCCCTGGCCGGCACGCGAGCCGAGCTCGCGGCGCTCGGCCGGGCCGAGCTCCCGGTGGCCGGCGACCTCCTCGCCGCGACCCGGGTGATCGCGGTCACCCCGCAGCTGCGGACCGCCCTCACCGACAACGAGGCCGACCTCGCCCAGAAGACCGAGCTCGCGCGGCGGGTCTTCGGCGGCAGGGTCGCTCCTGCCGCGTCGTCGCTCCTCGTGAGCGCGGCGTCGCAGCGGTGGTCGTCCTCGGCCGACTTCCTCGACGGGCTCGAAGAGCTCGGCTTCCGGGTCGCCGCGGATGCCGCAGGTGACGTGGAGGTCGACGGTGAGCTGTACGCCTTCCAGCGCACGGTCGCATCCGACGCCGAGCTCGAGCTCGCCCTCGGGTCCAAGCTCGGCTCCGTCGAGGCGAAGGTCGCACTGGTCGAGCGCCTGCTGAGCTCGAAGGCCGCACCGGCGACGACGCTGATCGTCCGCCACCTCGTGCAGTCGCCCCGAGGTCGCCGCATCGGCGAGATGCTGCGCGGCGCGGCGGCCGTCGTCGCCGACCAGCGCGGGTTCGACGTCGCGACGGTGACGTCGGCCGTGCCCCTGACCGACGACCAGGTCGCCCGTCTCGAGCGGACGCTCGGGGCCCAGGCCGGCCGCCGCATCCGCTTCGACGCGATCGTGGACCCTGCGGTCCTCGGCGGAGTGCGGGTGCAGATCGGCGACGACGTCATCGACGGCAGCGTCGCCAGCCGCCTCAGCGACCTGAGGCTGAAGCTTGCCGGCTGACGCCGGACGACACCGACCGGCGTCCCGCGCCGCGACACACCAGTAGCTGCACCAGGAGTGCAGAACAGGGCCCGGCCCTTCAGAAAAGGAAATGGCAATGGCAGAACTCTCCATCAGCCCCGACGAGATCCGTTCGGCTCTCTCGGAGTTCGCCCGCGACTACGAGCCGGGCGCGGCGCAGAAGACCGAGGTCGGGTACGTGACCGACGCGGCGGACGGCATCGCCCACGTCGAGGGCCTGCCCTCGGTGATGGCGAACGAGCTCGTCAAGTTCGCGGACGGCACGCTCGGCCTCGCGCTCAACCTCGACGAGGACGAGATCGGTGTCGTCGTGCTCGGCGAGTTCACCGGCATCGAGGAGGGCATGGAGGTGACCCGCACGGGCGAGGTCCTCTCGGTGCCCGTCGGCGAGGGCTACCTCGGCCGGGTCGTCGACCCGCTCGGCGCCCCGATCGACGGCCTCGGCGAGATCGCGACCGAGGGTCGTCGTGCGCTCGAGCTCCAGGCGCCCGGCGTCATGCAGCGCAAGTCGGTCCACGAGCCGCTCCAGACCGGCATCAAGGCGATCGACGCCATGATCCCCGTCGGCCGTGGCCAGCGCCAGCTCATCATCGGCGACCGCCAGACCGGCAAGACCGCGATCGCGATCGACACCATCATCAACCAGAAGGCGAACTGGGAGTCGGGCGACCCGACCAAGCAGGTCCGCTGCATCTACGTCGCGATCGGCCAGAAGGGCTCGACCATCGCGTCGGTCAAGGGCGCGCTCGAGGATGCCGGTGCGATGGAGTACACGACCATCGTCGCCGCCCCGGCCTCCGACCCGGCGGGCTTCAAGTACCTCGCGCCGTACACCGGCTCGGCCATCGGCCAGCACTGGATGTACGACGGCAAGCACGTCCTGATCATCTTCGACGACCTGTCGAAGCAGGCCGAGGCCTACCGCGCCGTGTCGCTGCTCCTCCGCCGCCCGCCGGGCCGCGAGGCATACCCCGGCGACGTCTTCTACCTGCACTCGCGGCTCCTCGAGCGTTGCGCCAAGCTCTCCGACGACCTCGGGGCGGGCTCGATGACCGGCCTGCCGATCATCGAGACCAAGGCGAACGACGTCTCGGCCTACATCCCGACCAACGTGATCTCGATCACCGACGGCCAGATCTTCCTCCAGTCCGACCTGTTCAACTCGAACCAGCGTCCGGCGGTCGACGTCGGCATCTCGGTCTCCCGAGTCGGCGGCGACGCGCAGGTCAAGTCGATCAAGAAGGTCTCGGGAACGCTCAAGCTCGAGCTCGCCCAGTACCGCTCGCTCGAGGCGTTCGCGATGTTCGCGTCCGACCTCGACGCCGCCAGCCGCCGTCAGCTCGAGCGAGGCGCGCGCCTGACCGAGCTGCTCAAGCAGCCGCAGTACTCGCCGTACCCGGTGGAGGAGCAGGTCGTCTCGATCTGGGCCGGCACGAACGGCAAGCTCGACGAGGTCCCGGTCGAGGACATCCTGCGCTTCGAGCGCGAGTTCCTCGACTACCTCGGCCGCAACACGTCGGTGCTCTCGGACCTCCGCGAGACCAACGTGCTCTCCGACGAGACGGTCGCCACCCTCGAGTCCGAGGTCGACAAGTTCAAGCTCGAGTTCCAGACCGGCGAGGGCAAGCCGCTCGCCTCGGTCGGCAGCGAGAAGTTCGAGGCGATCGACGAGGAAGAGGTCGGCCAGGAGAAGATCGTCAAGGGTCGTCGCTAGTCGATTCCGCCGTCCCTGAGGCTCTCGGGGACGGGCCGAATCGGCCGAACCGAGAGCCTCGGGAACAAGGAAGCCAGGACACAGGAGAAACATGGGAGCGCAGCTTCGGGTCTACCGCCAGAAGATCAAGTCGGCGCAGACGACCAAGAAGATCACGCGAGCGATGGAGCTCATCTCCGCCTCGCGGATCCAGAAGGCGCAGGCGCGCGTGGCCGCGTCGACGCCGTACTCCGACGCGATCACGCGTGCGGTCTCCGCGGTGGCGAGCTACTCGAACGTCTCGCACGTGCTCACGACCGAGCCCGAGCGCGTCGAGCGCGCGGCCATCGTGATCTTCACGTCGGACCGCGGCCTCGCGGGCGCCTTCAACTCGCAGGTCCTGCGTGAGTCGGAGGAGCTCGCCGAGCTGCTGCGCAGCCAGGGCAAGGAGGTCGTCTACTTCCTGATCGGCCGCAAGTCCGTCGGGTACTTCTCGTTCCGACGACGCGACTACGAGCGCAGCTGGATCGGCGGCACCGACAACCCCGAGTTCGACACCGCCAAGGAGGTCGCGGACGCGGTCCTCGAGGCGTTCCTCCGCGACAGTGCGGACGGCGGCGTGGACGAGATCCACATCGTCTACAACCGCTTCGTCAGCCGGATCACGCAGGTTCCGGTCGTGACGCGACTGCTGCCGCTCGAGGTCGTCGAGGCCGAGGAGGAGGCCGCGCCCTCGGGCAGGGCCGAGGTCTTCCCGCTCTACGAGTTCGAGCCCGACGCCGAGACGGTCCTCGACGGACTGCTCCCGGTGTACATCGAGAGCCGCATCTTCAACGCCATGCTGCAGTCGGCCGCCGCGAAGCACGCGGCCACCCAGAAGGCCATGAAGTCGGCCACCGACAACGCCGACAAGCTGATCACCGACTACACTCGGCTGGCCAACGAGGCCCGCCAGTCCGAGATCACGCAGCAGATCGCTGAAATCGTGGGTGGAGCGGACGCGCTCTCCTCCTCCAAGTAGCCAAGATTCATCCAGAAGGAAGAGAACATGACTGACACCGCTACCGCGCCGGTCCAGGACACGACGGGCACCGTCGGCCGCATCGCGCGCGTCACCGGCCCCGTCGTCGACATCGAGTTCCCGCACGACTCGATCCCCGACATCTACAACGCGCTGAAGACCACGATCACGATCGACGAGCAGACGTCGGAGCTGACGCTCGAGGTCGCCCAGCACCTCGGCGACGACCTCGTCCGTGCGATCGCGCTCAAGCCGACCGACGGCCTCGTCCGCGGCCAGGAGGTCACCGACACCGGCGCGCCGATCTCGGTGCCGGTCGGCGATGTCACCAAGGGCAAGGTCTTCAACGTGATCGGCGACGTGCTGAACGGCGAGCCGGGCGAGACCATCGAGATCACCGAGCGCTGGCCGATCCACCGCAAGCCGCCGAGCTTCGACCAGCTGGAGTCCAAGACCCAGCTCTTCGAGACGGGCATCAAGGTCATCGACCTGCTCACCCCGTACGTTCAGGGTGGCAAGATCGGCCTCTTCGGTGGCGCGGGCGTCGGCAAGACGGTCCTCATCCAGGAGATGATCCAGCGCGTGGCCCAGGACCACGGCGGTGTGTCCGTGTTCGCCGGTGTCGGCGAGCGCACGCGTGAGGGCAACGACCTCATCCACGAGATGGAGGAGGCGGGCGTCTTCGACAAGACGGCCCTCGTCTTCGGCCAGATGGACGAGCCCCCGGGGACGCGTCTCCGCGTCGCGCTCTCGGCGCTCACCATGGCCGAGTACTTCCGCGACGTGCAGAAGCAGGACGTGCTCCTCTTCATCGACAACATCTTCCGCTTCACGCAGGCGGGTTCCGAGGTTTCGACGCTGCTCGGCCGCATGCCCTCCGCGGTGGGCTACCAGCCGAACCTGGCCGACGAGATGGGCATCCTGCAGGAGCGCATCACCTCGACGCGCGGTCACTCGATCACCTCGCTGCAGGCGATCTACGTCCCCGCCGACGACTACACCGACCCGGCGCCGGCGACCACGTTCGCGCACCTCGACGCGACCACCGAGCTCTCGCGTGAGATCGCGTCGAAGGGCCTCTACCCGGCGGTCGACCCGTTGACCTCGACGTCGCGCATCCTCGACCCGCGTTACCTGGGCGAGGACCACTACCGCGTTGCGACGACGGTCAAGCAGATCCTCCAGAAGAACAAGGAACTGCAGGAGATCATCGCGATCCTCGGTGTCGACGAGCTCTCCGAAGAGGACAAGATCACGGTGTCGCGCGCGCGCCGCATCCAGCAGTTCCTCTCGCAGAACACCTACATGGCGAAGAAGTTCACGGGTGTCGAGGGTTCGACGGTTCCGCTCAAGGACACCATCGAGTCGTTCGACGCGATCGCCCGCGGCGACTTCGACCACGTCGCCGAGCAGGCGTTCTTCAACGTCGGCCCCATCTCCGACGTCGAGGAGAAGTGGGCGAAGATCCAGAAGGAGAACGGCTGAGCATGGCCGCCCTCAACGTGAGCGTCGTCTCGGCCGACCAGGAAGTCTGGTCGGGCGAGGCGGCCATGGTGGTGGCGCGCACCGTCGAAGGCGAGATCGGCATCCTGCCGGGTCACGAGCCGATGCTCGCGATCCTCGCCGGCGGCGAGGTTCGCGTCACCCTGCCCGGCGGTGAGAAGATCACCGCGAACGCGGAGGACGGGTTCCTCTCGGTGCAGTCCGACGGAGTGCAGGTCGTCGCCTCGCGCGCCGCTCTCGCCTGAAGGAGCGCGGATGCAGGGGGAGCAGCCGTTCGACCGTCAGTTCGGTGACCTGAGCGTCACCCAGCTCATCGTCATGGCCGGGTTGCCGGGTGCGGGCAAGTCGACGATCGGGGAGATCGTCGGCGCCCGCCTCGGCGCCACGGTCGTGTCCGTCGACCCGATCGAGTCCGCGATCCTGCGGGCCGGGATCGACGTCGACCAGCCGACGGGGCTGGCCGCCTACCTGGTCGCCGAGCAGATCGCGGAGAAGGAGCTCGACTCCGGTCGTACGGTGATCGTGGATGCCGTGAACGCGGCCGAGTCGGCCCGACTGCAGTGGCGCGATCTCGCCGAGCGCGCCGACGTGCGCCTTCGCGTGATCGAGGTGGTGTGCTCCGATGCCTCGGTGCACAAGGGCAGGCTCGAGAAGCGCGAGCGCAACCTCCCGCACCTCGACGAGACCACGTGGCGCGCGGTAGAGCAGAGCCTCGACGGCTACGCGCCGTGGACCGGCCCGTCAGCGGCGCTGCCACGGGTGACCATCGACAGCGTGGAGCCGCTCGGCGTGAACGTCGAGGCCGCGCTCGCCTTCATCGCGGCATAGTGCTCGTCCTGCTGCCGCCGTCGGAGACCAAGCGCGACGGAGGTTCCCCGGTCGCGTTGGCGCTCGATGCGCTGTCATTCCCCTCCCTGCGAGCGGCTCGCGTCGAGGCCCTCCGGGCGACGATGGAATTGGCGTCGGACGCCGACGAGATGATGCGCGTGCTGAAACTCGGTCCCCGACAGGCTGCCGAGGTCGATCGCAACCGGCAGCTGCGCTCTTCGCCGACGATGCCGGCGCTCGACCGCTATACGGGCGTCCTGTACGACGCCCTCGACGCGCCGAGCCTCAGCGCCAGTGCGCGCACCTACGCTGCGGACCACGTCGCCGTGCATTCGGCACTCTTCGGGATCATCGGGGCGAGCGATCCCATCCCCGCGTACCGCCTTTCGCACGACTCGCGCCTGCCCGGACTCCGGCTCAGGTCGCATTGGCGCAATCCCATCGGCACGCTGCTCGCGGGACGGTCCGGACTGATCGTCGATCTCCGCTCCGAAGGCTACGTCGAACTCGGTCCGGCTCCCGCTCGAGGCGACTCGGTGTTCCTTCGCATCGTCTCGGTCGACGAGGGCGGACGCCGTCGAGCCCTGAACCACTTCAACAAGCGGGCGAAGGGCCTGTTCACTCGCGCATTGCTCGAGGCTCGACCCACGCTCGAGACCCGGGACGATCTCATGGAGTGGTGCGCCGGCGCCGGTTTCAGGCTCGAGCTCGGAGTCGAGCGCCCCTCGGCTCCCGCCGAGCTCGAGCTCGTCGCCTGACCCCACGCATCGTTCGCAGGATCACCGGCCGGCCGGGGTGACCCCGGAGGAAGCGTCGTCGCGCGTGGCGCCGCTGTTCGCGGAGGAGCGGTGACATCCGGCGAGGTGGTCGTCGACCATGCCCATCGCCTGCATGAGTGCGTACATGGTCGTCGGGCCGACGAACCGGTAGCCGAGCGCACGCAGCCGCTTGCTGAGTGCCGTCGATTCCGCGGTGGTCGCCGGCACCTCGGTGAAGCTGACCGGCGGCTCGGCGCGCGGTGGCGGCGCGAAGCTCCACAGCAGGTCGTCGAGTGTGCGGTCGAGGGCGAGGGTCGCTCGCGCGTTGGAGATCGTCGCCTCGATCTTGCCTCGATGGCGGATGATGCGCGCATCGCCCAGGAGCCGCTCGACATCGGCCGAGTCCATCGCGGCGACGCGCTCGGGCTCGAAGCCGTGGAAGACCTCACGGAAGGCCGGGCGTCGACGCAGGATCGTGATCCACGAGAGCCCGGCCTGGAAGCCCTCGAGACACAGTTTCTCGAACAGGACGGTCGAGTCGTGCTGCGGGGTTCCCCACTCCTCGTCGTGGTAGCGCCGGTACTCCGGATCGGAGGCGCCCCACGCGCAGCGGGCCACGCCGTCGTCGCCCACGACGACTTCGGCGCGACCGACAGCGGTCACGCCGCGAACCCGATCTGCTCGTGCCCCAGCAACCAGAGCTTCGTCGGGATCCCCTCACCGCCGGAGTAGCCGGTGATCCGGCCATCCGACGCGAGCACGCGGTGGCAGCCGACGATGATCGGCATCGGGTTGGCGCCGACGGCCCCTCCGATGGCGCGAGCGGAACCCGGCCGCCCGACGGCCGCGGCGAGGGCGCCATACGAGGTCGCCTCGCCCCAGCCCAGGCGCTGCAGCTCGGCCCACACGGCGCGTTGGAACGCCGTGCCCTGGAGGCGGACGGGGATGTCGAAGCTCGTGCGCCGTCCCTCGAAGTACTCATCGAGCTGCGCACGAGCGGACTCGAGCAGGGGCGACGTGCGCTCGGGGAGGTCGTCGTGGGGCAGGGCGCCGTCGCACTCGATCGTGAGCGAGGTCAGCGCCGTATCGTCGGCCATGAGCTCGATCCGCCCGAGGGGGCTGGGGAAACGGATGAGGTACGGGGAGTTCATGGTTCGAGAATAGGCGCGGGCGCTGACATCGACTGGCGGGAATCGGACACCGCGCGAGCGGCAGCGGCGGCCGCCGGATGTTGAGGACGAGTGCGCCTGATCCGTTCGGCAGCCGTCCTCCACATCGTCGAAGGCATCCGGCCGATCACCGGTCGCCGAGATCGGCCCCGCCCGGTCACGGGCTCGGCGACGCTGTCGGAATGACGACGATCATCCGCGCCGATGCTGCGCACGACTTCCTCGCACTGGTCCCCGTGCTCGCCGGCTACCGGCCGGCTCGCTCGCTCCTCTGCGTCGCCTTCGAGGGGAACCGCACATCCGCGGTGCTTCGACACGACCTGCCCGACGGCCCGCGCGTCGATGAGGTCGTCGCCTCCCTGGTGGGCACGCTGTGCAGGATCCCGGGCATCGACGGGATCGTCGCCATCGCCTACGGCGATCGACCGTTCGATGGGGCGGGGCTGCCGCATGCCGACGTCCTCGAGTCCGTCGTGGAGCGCGCCGAGCGAGCCGGATTCGCCGTCCGCGATGCGCTCACGGTCGCGCCGAACGGCTGGGGATCGCTGCTCGACGCCGACCTCCCCGTGGACGGGCGGCCGCTCCGCCTCATCGAGGAGAGCGCCGCGGTCTCGGCAGGCTCCGGAGCGGTGACGAGGCTGGCGGAGGGCCTCGTGGACTCGGCCGCCGACCTGGTTCGGATCCCCGATCCCGACCCCGCGCTGGCGGCCGCCGTCGGCGAGGTCCTCGACGGCATGGCCGACCGAGTGGGCCACGCGGCCGAGTTGTACGACCGCGTCGAGCGAGCGATGGGCGACGCCGTCGATCCCATCATCCTGGTGGAACGGATCGTCACGGGACGATCCAGCGGTGCCGCCGAAGAGCTCGGTTGGCTTCTGGAACTCACGGCTCAGCCCGCCATCAGGGATGCGATCATGCTGCAGGCGGCGTTCGGCCCGGTCGTCGGAGAACTCGCTCTGTACGCCGAGGAGGAGGGCCTCGGCGAGCCGAGCGCGCAGCCGACGCCCGAGCCGTCCGGGCGGGCGACTCGCCGTCCGTGCCGCGAGGAGGGGGAGCGCGTCGACGGCTTCCTCTCGAGGCTCATGCTCGGACGCTCGACGATCCGCCCCGATGCGGAGCGGGTCCGCAACATGCTCGACGTGCTCGTCATCGCCATCGGCAACGCGCCGACGGGGCGCCGCACGGGTGCGTTCTGCATCGCGGCGTGGCTGTCGTGGGCGCTCGGTCATGGATCCGCGGCCGCGAACCTGATCGACCTCGCGATCTCGGAGACGCCGGACCACACGATGGCCCGCCTCCTGCATGGGTTCCTCGCCCTCGGCGAGCTTCCCGAATGGGCGTTCTCGAAGCCGCCTGCGGAGACGGGACGGACTGGCGGCGCAGAGTCGTAGCGGCGTGCTCGGAGAACGCCGGCGACCGAACGCCGAAGCGCCCGGTCCTCTCGGGAGCCGGGCGCTTCGGAGGGGGCGCGACCGCGCGACATCCGTCGCCGCCGCGCGCAGGCGTCAGAGGCGGTTCGCCGCCTCGGTGAGCACGCCGCGCAGGATCTGCTCGATCTCGCGGAACTCGGCCGGGCCGATCGTCAGCGGCGGTGCGAGCTGGATGACGGGGTCGCCGCGGTCGTCGGCACGGCAGTACAGCCCCGCGTCGAAGAGCGCCTTGGAGAGGAACCCGCGGAGCAGCCGCTCCGACTCGTCGTCGTCGAAGGTCTCGCGCGTGGCCTTGTCCTTCACGAGCTCGATGCCGAAGAAGTACCCGTCACCGCGGACATCGCCGACGATCGGGATGTCGAGGAGCTTCTCGAGCTCCGCGCGGAACAGCGGCGAGTTCTCGCGCACGCGCTCGTTGAGCCGCTCCTCCTCGAAGATGTCCAGGTTCTCGAGTGCGACGGCCGCCGAGACCGGGTGTCCGCCGAAGGTGTACCCGTGGTAGAAGCTCGTCGTCCCCGTCTTGAAGGGCTCGTAGATCTTCTCGGAGACGATCGTCGCGCCGATGGGGGAGTAGCCCGAGGTCATCGCCTTCGCGCACGTGATCATGTCGGGGACGTAGCCGTACGCGTCGCACGCGAACATGTGGCCGATGCGCCCGAACGCCGCGATGACCTCGTCGGAGACCATGAGCACGTCGTACTTGTCGCAGATCTCGCGCACCCGCTGGAAGTAGCCGGGAGGCGGCGGGAAGCATCCACCCGAGTTCTGGATCGGCTCGAGGAACACAGCTGCGACCGTCTCGGGACCCTCGAAGAGGATCATCTCCTCGATGCGGTCCGCGGCCCAGAGGCCGAACGCCTCGAGGTCGTCCGCCGGTCCGCCCATCTCCGCCGCGCGGTAGAAGTTCGTGTTCGGCACACGGAACCCGCCCGGCGTGATCGGCTCGAACATCTGCTTCATCGCAGGGATGCCTGTGATCGCGAGAGCGCCCTGCGGCGTGCCGTGGTAGGCGACGGATCGCGAGATGACCTTGTGCTTCGTAGGGATGCCGCGGAGCTTCCAGTAGTACTTCGCGAGCTTGAACGCCGTCTCGACGGCTTCGCCGCCGCCCGTGGAGAAGAACACGCGGTTGAGGTCGCCCGGCGCGTAGTCGGCGAGACGGTCGGCGAGCTCGATCGCGGCGGGGTGCGCGTACGACCAGATGGGGAAGAACGCCAGCTCCTCCGCCTGCTTGGCGGCGACCTCGGCGAGCCGACGACGCCCGTGGCCGGCGTTCACGACGAAGAGGCCCGAGAGCCCGTCGAAGTACTTCCGGCCCTGCGCGTCGAACACGTGATGGCCCTCGCCGCGCGTGATGATGGGGACACCGTGCTCCTCCATCGTGGACTGGCGCGCGAAGTGCATCCAGAGATGGTCCTTCGCCTTCTGCTGCAGCGCGGCGTCGTCGAAGCCGGCGGTGCCGAGGCGCGCAGGCGCATCGAGGGTGGTCATCGGATCTCCTTCCGGGCGAGGCCCGCCGTCAACGGGTGCCCCAGTTGTAGAACTGCTTCTGCAGCTTCAGGTAGACGAACGTCTCCGTGGTCTGGACCCCGTCGAGGTTTCGGATGCGGGAGTTGAGGAGCGTGATGAGCTGGTCGTCGTCCTCGCAGACCACCTCGGCCATCAGGTCGAAGCTGCCCGCGGTGAGCACGACGTAGTCGATCTCGGGGATGGCCGCGAGCTCCTCGGCGAGCGCACGGGTGTCACCCGTCGCGCGGATGCCGATCATCGCCTGGCGGGTGAAGCCGAGCTGCATCGGATCGGTCACCGCCACGATCTGCATCACGCCCGCCTCGGTGAGGCGCTGCACGCGCTGGCGCACTGCGGCCTCGCTCAGTCCGACCGCCTTGCCGATGTCCGCGTAGGAACGCCGACCGTCGGCCTGGAGCTGCTCGATGATCGCCTTCGAGACGTCGTCGAGTTGCACCGGGCGATGGCTCGTCGAGCGGTTCCCGTTCGTCATGCGTTCGATCATGACAGTGGATCGATCGAATCACAAGCGATTCCGTCGATTCTGAGAGCGTTCACCACGGATTCCATCGTCGCGGTGCTTCCGTTCGGATCGCTCCTGTGCGAACATGGTCGGCACCCGCGCCCCGGCACCGACCGGTGCGCCATCGAACCCGGCCGAGCGGCCGTCCGACGACATCCCGACGGAGGAATCCCGTGACCGAGCTCCTGCGCAACTTCATCGGCGGCGCCTACGTCGAGGCGCGCGCCGACGAGACCCTCGACCTCGTCGACCCCGCCACGGAGGAGGTCTACGCGAGCGCCCCCGTCTCGACCGGCGCCGACATCGACGCCGCCTACGTCGCCGCGGCATCGGCGTTCGAACGGTGGGGTGAGACGACGCCGGCCGAGCGCCAGCTCGCGCTCTTCCGCATCGCCGACGCGATGGAGGAGCGCGCCGAGGAGTTCGCCGACCTCGAGTCGCAGGACACCGGCAAGCCCCGGGCGAGCCTGGTGGCCGACGAGATCCTCCAGTCGGTCGACCAGCTCCGCTTCTTCGGCGGTGCAGCGCGGAACCTGGAGGGTCGTGCGGCCGCCGAGTACCTCGCCGATCACACGTCCTACGTCCGTCGCGAGCCGATCGGCGTCATCGGCCAGGTCGCGCCGTGGAACTATCCGCTGAACATGGCCGTCTGGAAGATCGCGCCCGCGATCGCCGCCGGCAACACCGTCGTCCTGAAGCCCTCGGACACCACCCCCCTCGCGACGCTCAAGCTCGCCGAGGTCGCCGCCGAGTTCCTGCCGGCCGGCGTCCTCAACGTGATCACCGGCGATCGTGCGACCGGTGCGGCCCTGCTCCAGCACGCGACTCCCGAGATGGTCGCCATCACCGGGTCGGTCCGCGCGGGGATGGAGGTCGCGCGTGCCGCGGCATCCGATCTCAAGCGGGTCCACCTCGAACTCGGCGGCAAGGCTCCCGCGATCGTGTTCGACGACGTCGACCTCGCCGCTGCGGCGGAGGGCATCGTCTCCGCGGCGTACTTCAATGCCGGACAGGACTGCACCGCAGCGACGCGGGTGCTCGTGCACGAGTCCGTGCACGACGAGCTCGTCTCGGCCCTGGTCGAGCGCATCCGGACGAGCGCCCGCACCGGTGGCCCTCGCGAGGACGGCGTGTTCTACGGGCCGCTCAACAACCCCACCCAGCTCGCGAACGTCGCCGGATTCATCGACCGGCTGCCCGACCACGCCGACCTCGCCGTGGGTGGCCGACGCCAGGGCGATCGCGGGTACTTCTGGGAAGCCACCGTCGTCACGGGCCTGGAACAGGACGACGAGGCCGTGCAGCGCGAGATCTTCGGCCCGGTCCTCACCGTCCAGTCCTTCCGGGAGGAGCGCGAGGCGCTCGCCATGGCCAACGGCGTCGACTACGCGCTCGCCGCCTCCGTCTGGACGCGCGACCACGGGCGCGCCATGCGGTTCGCCAAGCACCTCGACTTCGGGTGCGTGTGGATCAACACGCACATCCCGTTCGTCTCCGACATGCCGCACGGCGGGTTCAAGCACTCCGGATACGGCAAGGACCTCTCCCAGTACGGGTTCGAGGACTACACGCGACTGAAGCACGTGATGAGCTTCATCGGCTGAACCCGTCGCGCGGTGCCAGACTGGACCCCATGGTCCATGGTGCGGTGCGTCGCCGGGAGGAGCCCGGCTCCCCGGAATGGGACGTCGTGGTGGGCTCCCGCTTCATCGCGGCGGTCGCGGCGCCCGCGGCGGACCGCGTGCTCACACGGCTCGCCGAATCCGCCGGACGCGAGGCCCTCGAGCTCGAGGAACTCGTGGCCGGGATCCCCATGGGGCCCGGGGGCGTCGAGCACTTCGCGCTGGTGTGGTGGCCGCCGGCGGGCGACCCGATCACCGCGATCGTGCGCGGCGACGCCGTCATCGACCTCGCCTCCCCGGGCGGAGCGCGCCGACTCGACTCGCGCGGGATCACGCCGTGGCATCTCGCCGAGTTCACGGCCGTGACTCGCCTGCGCATCGCCGGCGCCGACTCGGCACTCGACCAGGTCCGGCAGGCGGGCCTCCGAGGCGACGCCGTTCCCGCCGATCGGGCGGCGTTCCGCGCCTCGGCGGTCGAGTGGTCGTGGCGTGAGACGTCGGTCCGGCCCGATTCGCGGGCCGGAGACCCGGATGTCGACACGCGGCTCGCCCGGCCGTCGCGCGCGACCCGCGACCGGCGCGGGCCGACGTCCGGCGTGCCCACAGCCCCGATGCAGGTCGTCGACGACGACACCGTCCGGTTCGTCAGGGGAGACGCCGCCGACGCCGACACCGTCCTCACGAGCGCCGCCCGGGCGCAGCTCGCCGAGCGACGCGCCGACGACGTGCGAGCGGATGCCGCGGCGTCCGTCGGCTCGGTCGCCGCCGAGCAGCGGCGGTCGACGGCGCGCTACCGGGTCGTCGGCGGCAAGGTCGGCGAGGTGTCCGTCCCCGTCCTGTTCGGTCGGAGTCCCAGCGCCCCGCGCATGGCGACGGGGGAGGTCGAGCTCGTCCGCGTGCACTCCCCGGAGGGCGTCGTCTCCGCGACGCACCTCGAACTCCGGATGGAGGGAGGCCGGCTGATCGCGGTGGATCTCCGCTCGACGAACGGCACCGTGGTCCGCACGCCCGCGGGGCAGCGCCGACTGCGTTCGGGCGAGTCGCTCGTCGTCACGCCAGGCACGACCCTCCAGCTCGGAGGGGATACGATCGTCGAGATCCTCCCGGCGCTCGGGAGCGTCGACGCATGAACTCGATCGGACACTGGGGGACCGGGTGACGCAGATCGGCAACGGCAACAGCCGTCACACGGTCGTACTGCCCGACCGCACCGAGGTGACGCTCGCGTGGGCCGCCGCCACCGACACCGGTCTGCGTCGCGCCGTCAACGAGGACAGCTTCGTGGCGCAGGCGCCGCTGTTCGCAGTGGCCGACGGGATGGGCGGGCACGCGGCCGGCGACTTCGCCAGCGCCGCCGTCGTCACCCGGCTCGCCGAGCACGGCGGCAAGTCCTCGATCGGCACGGCCGACATCGACGGAGCGCTGAAGCTCGCGGTGCGCGACATGGGGCGCGGCGCCGGGGTCACCGACGAGGGCAGCGGCACCACGGTGACGGGGGTGGCGCTCGGCGTCATCGGCGACGAGCCGGCATGGATCGTCTTCAACATCGGCGACTCGCGGGTGTACCGCCTCGTCGGCGGTGTGCTCGAGCAGCTCACGGTCGACCACTCCATCGTCCAGGAACTCGTCGATGCCGGCCAGATCACGCGCGAGGAGGCGGAGACCCACCCGCACTCGAACGTGATCACGCGAGCGGTCGGCTTCCACGAAGCGCCGATCCCCGACTACCGGGCGATCCCGATCGAGGAGGGCATGCGCGTGCTGGCGTGCTCCGACGGGCTCACGAAGGAGCTGACGCCGTACGGGATCCGCCACTTCCTCATCTCGGGCCGCTCGCCCGAGCAGGCCGTGCGGCAACTCGTCGAAGCGGCCGTGGGCAACGGCGGGCGCGACAACGTCACGGTCGTCGTGGTCGACGTGCTCCGCGTGGTGCGGCCGTCCACAGCCACGAGCGGCGGCTGATCCAGCCGGAGCACCAGACCTACAATTGGGCGAAACCCGGCGCGTCGTCGAGCCGGGAGCAACGCACCAGAGGCTGGCGGGAGGATCGTGTCGAGGCGACTGCCGTCAACTCCGCCCAACCTGCCCGGCTTCTCGTTCATCCGGGTCCTCGGTTCGGGCGGATTCGCCGACGTCTTCCTCTACGAACAGAACATGCCACGCCGGCTCGTCGCCGTGAAGGTCCTCCTCGCAGAGGTCGTCAACGACGAGGTCCGGCAGATGTTCCAGGCCGAGGCGAACCTGATGGCGCAGCTGTCGAGCCATCCGTCGATCCTCACGGTCTACCAGGCGAGCGTGGCCGCCGACGGGCGGCCGTACCTCGTGATGGAGTACTGCTCCGCGACGCTCGGGCAGCGCTACCGCGCCGTGCAGCTCCCGCTCGCGGAGGTCCTCGCCATCGGCGTCCGGGTCGCGAGCGCCGTGGAGACCGCGCATCGCCAGGGCGTGCTGCATCGTGACATCAAGCCCTCGAACATCCTGACGACGGCCTACGGTCATCCCGTGCTGTCCGACTTCGGCATCGCCGCGACCCTCGGCCAAGCCGAGGCGAGCGACGCCGTCGGGCTCTCCGTGCCGTGGTCGGCTCCGGAGGTGCTCCTCGACGAGGTCGCCGGGACCGTCGCGAGCGAGGTCTGGTCGCTCGGTGCGACGGTCTACTCGCTCCTCGCCGGCCGGAGTCCGTTCGAGGTTCCGGGCGGCGACAACGGGACCGTCGCCCTGGTCGGCCGCATCGAGAAGGCGAAGCTTCCGCCGACCGGCCGGCCCGACGTCCCGCGCAGCCTCGAGGCCGTGCTCGCGCGTGCGATGTCCAAGCGCCCGACCGATCGGCAGGGCAGCGCCCTCGAGTTCATCCGCGACCTGCAGGCGGTCGAGGAGGAGCTCGCGCTCCCGCAGACGCCGCTCGAGGTGGCGATGGACGACTGGGCCCTCGCGACCGCGGTCGACCTCGACGAGCGCACGCGCATCGGCGCGGGCACGAGCGTCGCTGCCGCGTCGGGTCGCTCGCGACGGCGCCGAGCCGGAGCATCCGCCCGGCCGATGCCGCGCAGCCTGGACTCGCACTCCCAGGGCTCCCTGTCGAGCCGGGCCCGCAGCGCACCACCGTCGACGGGGCGGCTCATCCTCGGCGTCGCGATCGCCGCCGCCGTGTTCGTCGGGCTGGTCGTCGCCGGGCTCCTGACGGTCGCCGGAAGCGCCGGCGACATCCCGGTCGTCGTCGACGTGCGGGCGAGCACGGACGGTGCGACGATCGAATTCGCGTGGGACGACCCCGGGCTCCGCCAGGGCGACGCCTACATCGTCACCGTGCAGGGCGAGTCCTCCGCTCCCCAACGGGCCGCCGAGTACGCCGTGAACCTCGACCAACCGGGCACGGTCTGCGCCACGGTCACCGTCTGGCGCGACGGCAGGACCGGCGAACCGAGCGCGGAACGCTGCGCCGAGGTCGACGAGGTGCCGCGATGAACCTGCGGGCCCTCTGGGTGCGACGCCGATCCGCGATCCTCACCGGCGCGTCGGTCGCCGTCGTCGGCGCGCTCGTCGCGGGGATCGCGGTGGCATCCGGCGGGTACACCGCCCAGCGCATCGACCTCGGGGATGCCTCGGTGTGGGTGCCGAACGACGGACTGCAGACCGTGGGGCGCGCGAACACCGCCGTGCACGAGCTGAACGCGGTGGTCGACACCGGCGGCACGCGGTCCGAGATCGTCCAGAGCGGTGCGACGGTGCTCGTCATGGACCGCGACCGCGCGAGTGTCGGGATCGTCGACCCGACCACGTCGACGGTCACCGCGACGGTCGCCGTTCCGGGCGAGGCGGAGATCGCGCTCGCCGGCGACCGCGTGGTCGTGACCGCCGGCGGCGATCTCTGGGTCCGGCCGATCGACGAGTTCGCATCGTTCGCCGCGGAGGCCGATCCCGCGCTCTCGTTCGGCGCCGGGACGGTCTTCTCGGTCGACGAGGCGGGACGCATCCTCGCCTTCACGCCGAGCACGGGCGTCGTCGCCCGCGTCTCGGCGGAGGACCCCGACCGGACGCAGGCGACCTGGCAGCTCGAACCGCGCGATGACGAGGATGCCGCGACGCAGATCACGTCGGTCGCGGGCCGGTGGGCGGTCCTCGACGAGTACGCCGCGACGGTCAGCTTCGAGGGCGGCGCCACCACGTCGCTCGAGGGACTCGCCGACGCCGACGACGATCCGGTCCTCCAGGGGCCCGCCACGGCGGGCGACACCGTGCTGCTGGCCACCCGGCAGCGGCTGCTGGAACTCCCGTTCGACGGTTCGGAGCCCTCGCAGCTCTCCGGCGACCACGGCGGGGAGCCGGCCGAACCCGTCGTCCATGGCGAGTGCCGCCACGCCGCGTGGGGCGACGGCACCGCCTGGCGCGACTGCGGAAGCGGTTCCGGCGACCCCGTGCCCCTGCCCGGCGCCGAGGGCGCCCTGTCGCCGGCCTTCCGGGCGAACGGCGAAACCGTCGTCCTGAACGACCGGCGGTCGGGCGCGACGTGGGCGGCATCCGGCGACTACGGCCTGATCGACAACTGGGACGAGCTGCTCGCGATCGAGCGCGACGACGAGACGGTCGAGCAGAACGATCCCGACGCGACGCCGACGATCGAGAAGGCCCAGGTCGCGCCGGTCGCGCTGGACGACGAGTTCGGTGCCCGACCCGGCCGGGCGACCCTCCTGCCCGTGCTCCTGAACGACTACGACGCCAACGGCGACGTCCTCGTCGTCTCGGGGGTCGACGGGGAACTGCCCGACGGCGCCCGGCTCGACCTGGTCGCAGACCGGCAGCAGGTGCAGCTCACGCTCGGCGAAGGGGCCCAGGGCGCGTTCGAGTTCGGCTACACGATCGACGACGGTCGGGGCGGGAGCGCGAGGGCGCTCGTCAGCATCGCCGTCCGGCCTCCCGAGGAGAACGAGGCGCCCCGGCAGGTCCGCGAGAGTCGCGCCATGGTCGAACAGGGCGGGCGCGTCACGACGGCCGTCCTCGGCGAGTGGGTCGATCCCGACGGCGACCCGATCTTCCTGCGGCGCGCCACGGTCGACGCGCCCGACCGCGTCTCGTCCACGGCCGACGGGGTCGTCGTGTTCGACGAGTCCGGTGAAGGCGCATCGCGGACGGTGTCGCTCGCCGTGTCGGACGGGCGCGACGAGGGAGTGGGCGCCCTGGTCGTGGCCGTGCGGGCCCCGGGCGAGGCGCCGCTCATCGCCGAGTCGTTCGTGGCGCTCGCCACCGCCGGTGAGGAGATCGAGCTCGAACCGCTTCGTCACGTGCGCGGCGGTACGGGTATGCCGCACCTGACGGCAGTGCCGTCGAAGCCGGGTGCCGTGATCACGCCCGACTTCGACGCGGGGACGTTCCGGTTCCGGAGCGACGACGTCCGCACGCACTACCTCGAGTACACGGTGACGGACGAGGGGCGCACCGCCACCGGCCTCATCCGCGTCGAGGTCTCGGCGCCGCCCGAGCGCGACACGACCCCCGTCACCGTCCCGCACACGGCGTTCCTCCGTCTCGAGCACCCCATGGAGGTCGATGTCCTCGCGACCGACATCGACCCCACCGGCGGTCTGCTCATCATCACCGGCCTCGAAGACGAGGTCGATCCGGCGCTTCGCGTCGAGGTCGTCGAGCACCGCACCCTTCGAGTCACGCTCATGCAGCCGCTCGCCACCGGTTCCACGACCTTCGACTACCGCGTCAGCAACGGCCTCGCCGACGCCGTGGGCTCGGTGACGGTCGTCGAGGTTCCGATGCCCGATCGGTTCCAGCCCCCGGTCGCCGTCGCCGATACCGCCTCGGCTCGGACCGGCGACGTCATCGACATCCCCGTCCTCGACAACGACGAACACCCGGATGGCGACCGGCTCACGCTCTCGCCCGACCTCGTCGAGCAACCCGATGAGGGCCTGCTCTTCACCTCGGGATCGCGTCTCCGCTACCACGCGCCCGACCGACCCGGCGAGTTCGACGCGGTGTACCGCGTGGAGGGACCCGACGGCCAGTTCGGGACCGCGTCGGTGCGGATCACCGTCCGTGAGGCGGATGCCGAGAGCAACGCGCCGCCGGTCCCGCGGACCGCCACGGCGCGAGTACTCGCCGGCGGCACCGTCCGCATCCCGATCGCGCTCGGGGGAATCGATCCGGACGGCGACTCCGTGCAGCTCATCGGCCAGGAGTCCAACCCCGAGCGCGGCAGCGTGGTCGATCGAGGCGCGGACTGGCTCGAGTACCAGGCCGGCGACTACTCCGCCGGCACCGACACCTTCGCCTATACGGTCGTCGACGCCCTCGGGGCCCGCGCGACGGGCACCGTGCGGGTCGGCGTCGCTCCCGGACTCGAGGGAGCCAGGCCGCCGGTCGCCATCGAGGACGAGGTCACCGTGCGGCCGGGACGGACGATCGCGGTCCGCGTGCTCGAGAACGACACCGACCCGGACGGCTCCGCGCTGCGCCTCACGGACGTCGAGGCCAACACGCCGAGGACGGCGGTCGAGCAGGTCGACGACCTGGTCGTCGTCGACGTCCCGGACGGACCGGGCCTGTACGGAGCCATCTACACGATCTCGAACGAGCGCGAGGCGAGCGCCTCGAGCTTCGTCCGCGTCACTGCGGACCCCGACGCCCCGCTCAGCCGGCCGGAGGCGGCCGACGTCGTGCTGAGCCTCAGCGACGTGCTCGACGAGGAGGAGGTCGACGTCGAGGTGCTCGACGAGGTCTTCATCGCCGATGCCGATGCCGCCGACGCCGAGGTCGCGCTGGTTCCCGGGTACGCCGAAGGCGCGCGCGTCTCGGGCGGCACCGTCCACCTCGAGGTCCAAGACCGCCGGCGGATCGTGCCCTACTCCGTCGCCCACCCGGATGACCCCGGTCTGCGCGCCCACGCCTTCATCTGGGTGCCGGGCCGCGACGACGCGCTGCCGCAACTGCGCCGGGACGCCCCACCGGTCGAGGTGGCGACCGGCGAGGAGGTCGTCCTCGAGCTGGAGGACTACGTGGTCGCCGCGTCCGGCCGCCCCGTCCGACTCACCGATGCCGCGACCGTTCGGGCGTCCCACTCCGACGGGAGCGACCTCGCGGTCGACGCCGACACGGTGCGGTTCCGCAGCGAGGCCGGCTACTTCGGACCGGCATCCATCTCGTTCACCGTCACGGACGGCGATTCCGCGGACGATCCGGAGGGACGTACGGGCACCATCGTGATCCCGATCGTCGTCACGCCCCGGGAGGGGCAGCCGCCGACGTTCGACGGCGGAGTCATCGACTTCGAGCCCGGCCAGGAGAAGGCGATCGACCTCGAACGACTGACGAGCCTGCCCGGATCCGACGACGCCGAGCTGGAGTACCGCATCCTCGGCGACCTCCCCGACGGATTCGGTGCGGCACTGGAGGGCACCGAACTGCGCGTCCGCGCGTCGGAGTCGACCCCGCAGGGGACCCGCACCTCGCTCACGATGGGGGTGACCGCCGATGGCGTGGAGGGCACGCCCGGCCGCATCGAGCTGCGCGTCGTGCCATCCACTCGCCCCATCGCGCGGCCCGCACCGGATGTCGCGGTCGCACCGCGCGGGCTCACGACGTCGGTCGACGTCCTCGCCAACGATGCCGCAGGCAACCCCTTCCCGGGGACGCCCCTCCGGGTCCTCCGTGTTCGCGGGCTCGGCGCCGAGAACCTCCCCGGCGGGCTGAACGTCGTGCCCGACGCCGACCGGTCGCGACTCTCCGTCACCGTCTCGCCCGGTGCCGAGCCCGTGAACACGACGCTCGAGTACCAGGTCGCCGATGCGACGAACGACTCGAGTCGCTATGCGTGGGGGACCGTGACGATCTCCGTGCAGGATCGTCCGGATCCCGTCACCGACGCTCGGCTGACCGCGTTCCGCGACGGTCAGCTCGACCTCGCCTTCGGGGCGGGGGCTTCGAACAACTCGCCGATCGAGGCCTACCGGATCAGCCTCCTCGACCCGGGCAGCGGTGAGGAGCTCGCAGCGTCCGAGTGCGCGGCGACCACGTGCACCGTGCCCACGATCGGCAACGGACCCGACGCGGCGGTGGTCGTGCGCATCCAGGCGCGCAACGCGATCGGACTGGGCGATCCCGTACAGCTCCCGACACCGGTCTGGTCCGATGTCATCCCGCCGGCAGCGACCGGCCTGCGGGCCGTGCCGCTGGACGGTCGGCTCCGGATCGAATGGGCTCCCGTGTCGACCGGGTCGGGTAGCCCGGTCCGCACCTACGTCGTCTGGATCGCCGGATCCCCGATCGAAGTCGACGCCGATCGGGCCTGCACGGCGTCCGTCTGCTCGGTCGAGTCGCAGGGACTCGCGAACGGCAGCTCCGTGGCCGTCACGGTCAGCGCGCGCAACGGCGCGCTGCCCGCCCTCGCGGCCTGGACCGAGGCGAGCACGACGGGCACGCCCTTCGGCGCACCGGTCGCCGGCGGGATCTCGGTCGACGCCGATCCCGCCGCCGGAACCGTCGTCGTGTCCTGGTCGCCCTTCGAGGGCAACGGCGACGGCATCGCGGGGTACTTCGTCCAGCGTCTCGTCGAGGGCGAGACCTCGGTCCCCGCAGGAGCACAGGCGTGCTCCGTGACGAGTCCCGCACCCGGCACGGTCGTCACCCCGACGGTGGGCGGCACGGTCGCCGAGATGGTGCGCGTCGGCGCGGGCGCCTCGAGCGTCCAGTTCACCGGCACCAACACGGAGTCCGCGCGATACGGCTTCATCGTGTGGGGCTGGAACCGGGCCGGGTGCGTGCCCACCGAGGTGGCCTCCACCGTGGTTCGGCCGGCGCCCGGCGCGATCTCGAGCGTCCGGAGCGGGATGGACTGGTCCAACCCGGAGACGTGGGACCGGTACATCGACGACGTCGACGGCGGAACGAAGCGCCTGCAGATCATCGCGGTGGACGCCGCCGGCGCTCGGATCGGCTCGCCGAAGGACTTCTCGGGCTCCGGTTGGCTGCGACAGCTGCTGAACCGTCCCTTCGGGGAGACCGCGCGCTTCCAGGTCCGCAGCTGCTCGGTCTGGGGCACCTGCGGCCCGTGGTCGGGCACGTTCCCCGGCGAGGAGTCGCCGACACTGACGTTCGCCCTCCCGGGCCGCGCATACGACGACGCCACCTCGACCTGGTCGTGGACGGCTGCGCCGGCGAACAACGGCCTCCCGGCCGCTTTCCGCTGCGGTGCCGACGGCGACCGCGTCGGCCGTACCGCCCAGAGCGCGACCTCCTGCCAGGTCAACGGCGCCAAGCCCGGCGACCTCGTCTGGTTGGATGTTGAGGTCGCGGGCGTCACCGCGAGGTTCGAGTCCCGATGAGTCCCACGAGGAGCACCGCATGACCATGACCCCGGAGGACGCCACCCGCTTCGCGTCGAACCTCGACGAGCTCGTGGGGGCGGTCGAGGAGATCCTGCTCGGCAAGAACCGGGTCATCCGCCTCGCCTTCACGGCCCTGCTCAGCGAGGGACACCTCCTGCTCGAGGACGTTCCGGGGACGGGCAAGACGTCGCTCGCCCGCGCCATGGCGCAGTCCGTGGCCGGATCGAGCAACCGCGTTCAGTTCACGCCCGACCTGCTTCCCGGCGACATCACCGGGGTCTCGGTCTACGACCAGCGCTCGGGCGCCTTCGAGTTCCATCCCGGTCCCGTGTTCGCGAACATCGTGCTGGCCGACGAGATCAACCGCGCGAGCCCGAAGACCCAATCGGCGCTGCTCGAGGTGATGGAGGAGGGCCAGGTCACCGTCGACGGGCAGACCCACGTCGTGGCGCGACCGTTCATGGTCATCGCGACGCAGAACCCGGTCGAGCAGGCCGGCACGTATCGGCTCCCCGAGGCGCAGCTCGACCGATTCCTCATGCGGACCTCCATCGGGTACCCGGACCATGCATCGACGATCCGGATCCTCGAGGGCACCGACCAGAGGGCGCACGACCATCGGGTCGAGCCGCGGCTCGACGCCGAGCAGATCGTCGAGATGGCCGCCGTGGCGCGCACCGTGTACGTGGACCCCACCATCAACGACTACGTGTCCCGGCTGGTCGACGCCACCCGCAGCGCGACCGAGGTCCGGCTCGGAGTCAGCGTCCGCGGCGCGCTCTCCCTCGTGCGTGCCGCGAAGACCCACGCCGCCGGGCGAGGACGGCACTACGTCGTGCCCGATGACGTGAAGGCGCTCGCCGAACCCGTCCTCGCGCACCGGTTGATCCTCGATCCCGAGGCCGAATTCGACGGCGTGACGGCATCGAACATGATCGCCCAGGTGCTGATCGAGACGCCGCCGCCGTCCGCGAGGCAGGCCGGGTGACCTCTCACACGCGCACGTCGATCCCCGAGGAGGCCGCGAAGCAGGGCGTCCTCGCCGTGACGATCGCGCGCGCGGTCGTCGCGGTGCGGCAGGGGGCGTTGGTCGTCGAGCGGTGGACGCGCGCGGGGCGGAGCGTGATGACGCCCCTCGGGTGGGGCGTCCTGGCGGCATCGGTCGTCGCCGTCGTCCTCGGGTACGGATTCGGCTGGCTCGAACTCGCGCTCGTCGGGTGGGGGGCGGTGGTCGTGCTCGCACTCGCATCCCTGTGGCTCGTCGGCCGAGGGGCCGGCGCCATCGAGCTCGCGCTGCCCGTGCCGCGCGTCGCCGTGGGGGAGACCGCGGAAGCCCATCTCGTCGCGCACAACCCGGGGCGCCGGCGCTTCTCGGGAGCGCGGATCGAGGTGCCGGTGGGGCGGAAGGTCGTCTCGCGCTTCGTGCCCGCGCTGCCTCGAGGCGGGACGCTGGACGAACGCGTGCCCATCCCGACGGAGCGTCGCGGCGTCGTCGACGTCGGTCCGGTGCGCACGGTGCGGGCGGATCCGGTGGGGTTGATGCGACGTGAGATCGTGTGGTCCGACGTGCGGATGCTGCACGTGCACCCCCGCACGATCGCGGTGTCGGCGCTCAGCACCGGCTTCCTGCGCGACCTCGAGGGGTCGCCGACCCGGGACCTCACGGCGAGCGACGTCGCATTCCACGCGCTGCGCGAGTACCAGCCGGGCGACGACCGCCGATACATCCACTGGCGCAGTTCGGCGAAGACCGGCACGTTCATGGTCCGCCAGTTCGAGGAGACCCGGCGCAGTCGCCTGATGGTGCTCCTCGATCTCGCCGCCGACGCGTACGAGGACGCGGAGGACTTCGAGCTCGCGGTGAGCGTCGCGGCCTCCATCGGGGCTCGCGCGATCCGCGACGCGCGGAGTCTCGCGTTCGTCGTCTCGGGGCGGGAGCGACTTCGACGCGAGGCGGGCATTCGCGGCGAGGGCGCGCCGCGGCGCGGTCCCGCGCCCGCGGGCCAGGGTGGCGGTGCCCTCGATGCGCCCCGACGGAGGCAGCCCGCCATCGGAGAGCTGCCCACCGCCTCGCGCGACCGGTTGCTCGACGCGTTGTGCCTGGTCGAAGCCGACGACCACGCGTCCGGCCTCGCCGATACGGCGCGTGCGGCGGCCGAGTCGGTATCGGGGGTCTCGCTCGCCTTCGTCGTCACGGGCGGCGCCCGCGCCGTCGCCGACCTCCGGCAGGCCGCGTCGCGGCTTCCGCTCGGCATCGAGGCCGTTGCAGTGCGTTGCTCGGCCGAGGGCGAGGCGACGGCGCGATCCGTCGGCGGCCTCTCGGTCTACGGGATCGGCTACCTCGAGGACCTGACCGCGATGCTCGCGAGGACGGCGTCGGTCGCATGAGCACGGCCAGCGGTGCACGCCGCACGGACCTCGCCGCGGACCGAGGCCACCTGACGGTCGCGGGCGCGAGCGTCGGCTCCGCCATCGTGAGCACGGCGATGATCGTCGCCGTCGCGGCGACGGCGATGCTCCCGTGGTGGCCGGTCTACGAGAGTCCGGCGTTCGTCCTCGCGGCGGGCGTCGCGATCCTCAGCGGAGCGGCGATCGGGTTCGCCGGTGCCGTGTGGTCGTGGCCGGCGTGGGCGGTCGTGTCCGCGATCGCGGCGGCGTACCTCGTCCTGGGCGTGCCCGTGGCCGTTCCGACGAGCGCCTACGGCGGGGTCCTCCCGACGGCCGAGGGGTTGATCGAACTCGTGGCCGCGGTCGCGCTGTCGTGGAAGCAGCTCGTGACGATCTCCGTCCCGGTCGGCTCCTACCAGGCGCTACTCGTGCCCCCGTTCCTGCTGGGGCTCATCGCGACCGCGACCGCCGTCACGATCGCGCTCCGAACGCGCCGACCGTCGACGGCGCTGCTGCCGCCCGCCGTGCTGCTCGTCGCGGGCGTGGTGCTCGGGGTCGTGCACGACGAGGTGGCGTTCGAGGCGGGTGTCGCGTTCCTCATCGCCGCGATCGCGTGGCTCGTGCGCGTCGGGATCGGGGAGCGCCGCCGGGCCGTCGTCGACCGCTCGGGGGAGTCGACGCTGGTGGACGTGCGGCGGATCGTCGGGGCGACCGCCGTCGCGGCCGTCGCGCTGGTGGGCGCGACCGCCGCGACGTCGGTGCTTCCTCCCGGGCCCAGGGACGTGGTCCGCGCCGAGCTGCGACCTCCCTTCGAGCCGAGCGACTACGACAGTCCGCTTGCCGCGTTCAGGGCCGCGTTCGCGCCCGAGGTCGCCGACGTCGCGATGCTCCGCGTCACGGGCCTTCCGGCCGGAGCAGGGTTGCGGATCGCCGCGCTCGACACGTACGACGGCATCGTCTACTCGGTCGGCGATGGTGATCGCGCCGGCGCGTCCGGACAGTTCTCGCGACTGCCCTACCGACTCGACCAGTCGGCGACGCCCGGCGGACGCGTCCGACTCGATGTGGAGGTGCTCGGCTACGACGGCGTCTGGGTGCCCGGCATCGGCCAACTCGAGCGCATCACCTTCGCGGGTGCACGGGCGAGCACCCTCGAGGACGAATTCGCCTACAACGACGTGACGGGCACCGCCGGCGTGCGTTCCGGCCTGGAGCCCAATGACCGGTACGCGGCCGAATCGATCGCCTGGATCGAACCGGTGGACCTCGCCGACCTGCGTCCCGGCGGTGCCGTCCTGCCGGATTCGCCCGATCCGCCGGATGCGCTGCTCCGGCTGCTGGACCGATGGACGCGTTCGTCGGACGAGCCCGGAGTGCGGCTCGCGGGCGTCATCGAGGGCTTCCACCGAGAGGGGTACGTCAGCCACGGCATCGGCGAGGACGAGGTGCCCAGTCGATCCGGTCACGCGCTCGACCGGATCGCCGAGCTCGCGACCGCGAAGCCGATGGTCGGCGACGGCGAGCAGTACGCCGTCGCCGCGGCGATGCTCGCGCGCACCATCGGCTTCCCGACGCGGGTCGTGGTCGGCTACCTTCCGACCGATGCCGATGCCGATGCCGATGCCGATGCCGACTCCGATGCCGTCGGGACGGTCTTCCGCAGCGCCGACCTGCAGGCGTGGATCGAGGTCCAGTCCGAGGACGGCGCCTGGATCGCCGTAAACCCGAACCCGGAGGTCCGGCCGATCCCCGAGCGGCAGCCCGACGAGCCGACGGTGGTGTCCCGACCGCAGTCCGCCCTGCCGCCGCCGGAGGACCCGACGCCCGTCGACGACCTGGCGGCCGAGCCGGACTCCGGTTCCGAGGATCCGGACCGGAACGACGGATGGCTCGACACGATCCTCGCCGTCCTCCGCGTCGCCGGGATCGTGCTCGCCGCGCTCGCCCTCCTCGCCAGTCCGTTCCTCGCCGTCATCGCCGCGAAGACGCGTCGCCGCCGCCTGCGCCGACGTGCTCCGACAGCGGAGGAGCGTATCGAGGGCGGCTGGGAGGAATTCGCCGACCAGGCGACGGACTACGGCTACCCGATGGCGCAGACCGCGACCCGTGCGGAGCAGGCTGCGGTCGTCGGCGGCCTGGGACCGGCGGTGCTGGCCTCGGTCGTGGACCGCGCCGTATTCGGGCCGGACGGTCCGGAGGACGGCGACGACGAACGCGTCTGGGCCGCCGTGGGCGAGCTGCAGCGCCGCATGGACGAACCGCGGACCTGGCTGGAACGCGCGCGGGCGCGCGTCTCCCTCGGTTCGCTCGGCGGGTACGCTGGCTCGCGGAAGGGAGCCGGGACGTGAACTGCCGGATCTGCGGGGCGACGCTGCCCGAGGGGGCGATGTTCTGCGGCGAGTGCGGGAGCTCGACGTCGGCGACGCCGGAGTCGCGCCGGCCGCACGACCCGCGGCCGGGCGACACGTACGTCATCCACCGATCCGATGCCGGCGTGCTGAGCGTGCCGATCGGCCAGGAGGCCGCGTCCGACCGGTCGCAGCCCGGCGAGGCGCTCGGCTCGGAGGAGATCGCGGACGCGGCGGCGGAGGCGGAGACCGGTGCGGCCGAACCCGCGCCGACCCCCGGCCGGGCCGATGCGCCATCCGTTCGCTTCGTCCTGACCTTCACGACCGGTGAGGTGGTGACCATCCAGGGCACCGGACTCGTCGGCCGCAGGCCCCTGGCGGAACCGGGGGAGTCGTTCGATCACCTCGTGCAGATCGTGGACCGCGGTCTGTCGGTGTCGAAGACCCATCTCGAGTTCGGCGAGCACGATGGCGACCTGTGGGTCGCCGACCGGTTCTCCGCGAACGGCACCGTCGTGCGGCGACCCGGAGAGGGCGGCGTCAGGTGCGAGCCCGGCCGCCGGGTGCTCGTCCCGCGTGGCAGCCGCGTGGAGATCGGCGAGCAGGCCTTCGTCGTCGCCTGAGCTCCGGCGACCCGTCCTCCACGGATGGCGGGACGATGTCGGGATCCTCGCCTTGCGTGTGCGGCCCGCCGATCGCGGCGCCGCGCTGCTCTGCTCGTGGCATGACGGATGCCGCCGCGACGAGCTTCGACGCCCTGCCGCCGCTCCAGGTGCCGCCGCTCCTGCCGGAGCCGGCGCGAGCGCCGTTCCCGTGGCTCGCGACGGCCGCACCGGTCGCCGGTGCCGTGGTGATCTGGGCGATCACGGGATCGGTCGTCTCGCTGGCCTTCGCCGCGCTGGGGCCCCTCGTGGCGCTCGCGGCGCTGTTCGATGCGCGTCGCACCTCGCGCCGCTCGCGACGGCGGCAGCTCGCCGATCGCGAGGCCGAACTCGGCCGGCTCCGCACCGAGGTGGCGCGACGGCACGACCTCGAGCGCGCCGCAGCGTGGCGCCGGACGCCCGCTGCGCGCGGGCTGGCGGGCCGTGGCGCTCCGGCCTGGGCGTCCCGGCTGCCCGAGACGATCGTGGTCGGGGCCGGGTCGATCGCCAGTCGTGTCTCGATCGAGGGCGTGCGCGGCGATGATCCCGATGCCATCCGATTGGCTGCGGACGCCGCCCTGCTCGCCGACGCACCCGTCTCCGCGGCACTCGACGGCGGAATCGGCTTCGTCGGCTCTCCGGCCCTCGCGCGAGCGTCGGCTCGGGCCGCGATCATCCAGGTCGCGGAGGCGTCCGGCCCGACGGACTGCCGCATCATCGGCCCGTCGCACGCGTGGGACTGGCTCGCGGTGCTTCCGCACCGCGCGTCGTCGCCGGGAGGAGTCGTGCTTCGCGTGCTCGAGGCGGGCGCCGGACGCGGCGGTACGGAGGCGGACGCTCGGGCTCGGGCGGGGACGCGCGACACGGCCGCTGCCGTGATCGCGATCGCCTCCGATCCGTCCGCCCTGCCGCCCGGAGTGCGCACCGTGATCGAGGTGACGGCACCGCGACACGCCCTGGTTCACGTGACCGGTGCCGAGTCGCGCGCGATCGAACCCGAACTCCTGTCCGAGGCCGAGACGACGCGCGCGGCCGAGCGCCTCGCGGGCATCGCCGCACGCGCGGGCATCGACGGGGGCCGGGCGGGGCCGCCCGACGCGATCGCGCTCAGCGGACTCCTGCCGGAGGCCGACCCGGCGGCCGAGCCGGCGGCGGACCGCTCGAGCCTCGCGGCGACGGTCGGCGTCGGCTCCAGCGGGCCGGTCGCGATCGACCTCGTCACCGGACCGCACGCGCTCGTCGCGGGAACCTCCGGCAGCGGGAAGAGCGAACTCCTCGTCGCATGGATCGCCGCGATGGCCGCGCGGTACGCCCCCGATCGGGTCGCGTTCCTGCTCGTCGACTTCAAGGGCGGCGCAGCCTTCGAACCGGTGCGCGCGCTGCCGCACGCGGTCGGCATGGTCACCGATCTCGACGAGGACGAGGCGGCACGCGCCGTCGAGAGCATCCGTGCGGAACTGCGGCACCGCGAGCGCGTGCTCGCCGGATCCGGGGTCCGGAGCATCGCCGACCTGACCGATGACGTGAGGCTTCCGCGGCTCGTCGTCGTCGTCGACGAGTTCCAGGCGATGATCGAGCGCTTCGGCGAGCTCGGGGCGGTGGTGGCGGATGTCGCGGCCCGCGGCCGATCGCTGGGCGTGCACCTCGTACTCGCGGCGCAGCGACCGAACGGCGTCGTGCGGGAGCAGGTGAGCGCGAACTGCGGCATCCGCGTGTCGCTCCGGGTCCTCGACCGCGCGGACAGCATCGCGGTGCTGGGCGTCGATTCCGCTGCGGGTCTCGACCCGGGCCGACCCGGTCGCGCGCTGGTCGACCCCGGCGATGGTCGGGTCGTCGAGTTCCAGGCCGCGCTCGCAGATCAGGGCACGATCGCAGGCATCGCGGCCGCGCACGCCCGATCGGCTCCGCCGCGCCGGCCCTGGCTCGATCCGCTGCCGCCCAGCATCGAACTCGACGACGTCGACTCCGTGCTCGGAATCGGCGCGGTCGACCCGCGTCCCGGAGGACCGCGCGGCTCCGCGGCGCTGCTCCTCGGCGTCGCGGATGAGCCAGCGGCCCAACGCCGGGTCGGCGTGACCTGGGACCCGGAGGTCGACGGAGCGCTCGTCGTGCTCGGTGCGCCCGGCTCCGGACGCACCGCGCTCCTGGAGGCGCTCGCGCTGCAGGTCGTTCGCCGACACGGGCCCGAGTCCGTGCTGCGGCTCGAGGGGCCGCGGAGTGCCGTATGGGATGCGCTCGCCGCGCTCCGACGACGAGCGTCGAGCCGGCCTCAGCCGAACGACGAACCGCCGAGCCCGAGGCTCGTCCTGGTGGACGACGTCGACCTGCGGTTCTCCGGGTGGCCTGACGAGTATCGGCTGGCCGCACTGGAGACGCTCGGCGAGCTCATGCGGGCCGGTCGATCCGGCGGAGCGGCGTTCGCCCTCGCAGCCGGACGTACGACGGCGCTCGGTCCCGCCTTCCGCGACGGCGGCGCCGTCCACGTGCTGCTGCGGCATCCGACTCGCGGCGATCTCGTCCACGCCGGAGGCGATGGTCGCCTGCATCGCGACCACGCGCCGCCCGGCGCCGGTCAGTGGCGAGGCCGCCCGGCCCAGTTCCTGCGCGCCGACCGCCAGGCGGCTCCCGCCGCCCGGCTCGAGGCGCCGCCGCTCAGGCTCGACGCCGCCCGGCCCGTCGCCGTCGCATCGGCACGACCGGGTGCCGATGCGGACTCGATCGGCCGCATCGCCGAGGTCGAGCCCATCCGCCTCGCCGATGGTCCGGATGCGGCGCGACGAGCCCAGCACGCGATCGAGTCCGGAGCCGCAGGGGTCGTGATCGTCGGCGACGCCGACGCCTGGACCGCCAACTGGAGCCTCGCCGCCGCCGTCCGGTCGCGGGCGGAGCTCGTCGTCCACGGGGGAGGGCTCGAGCTGCGCGCACTGGTCCGCGATGCCGGCCTTCCGCCGCTCCTCGACATCGATCGCGACCAGTGCTGGCGCATCGGAGTCGACCGCACGACGGAACGAGCGGCGTGGCCGCCCGCGTGACGACGGATTCCGTCCGTCACGGGCAGTTGAAGGCACTGATTCCGTGCGTCTTGTTCGCAGAAATTAACGATTCGGTCATCATCTGCTGATTTCGGCCACGCAGTGTGTCAGTATCTTCGCACCCCTGCACGCGCATGCATGTCGATTGGAGACCTCGTGAGCAGCCGTCCCCTTCCCCAGGACCCCATCGTCCGCGCCCTCGTCGCGCAGGCCCGCCAGGCGCAGCTGACGCGCCGCGGCCTGCTGGCCGGCGCCGGCGCCGGCGCGTCCGCGCTCGCGCTCGCCGCCTGTTCGACCGGCGGCGGCCAGCCCCGACCGACGGCGGCCGCCGACGTGTCCGACACCGACAAGACCCTCAACTGGGCCAACTGGGCCGCGTACATCGACGAGGACGACGACGGCAACTACCCCACGCTGGTCGCCTTCGAGGAGGAGACGGGCATCTCGGTCAACTACGAGGTCGCCGTCGACGACAACAACACCTACTACGGCAAGGTCAAGGACCAGCTCGCGCTCGGCCAGGACATCGGGGCGGACACGGTGTGCCTCACCGACTGGATGGTCTCGCGCTGGATCCGGCTCGGATACACCCAGGAGCTCGACCACGGCAACATCCCGAACATCGCCAACCTCGCGCCCGCGCTCGCCAACCCGAGCTTCGACGAGGGCCGCGCGCACTCCCTTCCGTGGCAGGGCGGCTTCGCAGGCATCTGCTGGAACACCGAGAAGGTGCCGGGCGGTCTCGAGACGGTCGAGGACCTCTGGAACTCCGAGCTGAAGGGTCGCGTCGGCGTGCTGTCCGAGATGCGCGACACGATGGGGCTCATCATGCTCCAGAACGGCGTGGACATCGCGAGCCCCGACTGGGGCGACGCCGAGTTCGACGCCGCGATCGAGATCCTCGACGAGCAGGTCGCGAACGGCCAGATCCGCAACATCAAGGGCAACTCGTACCTCGAGGACCTCAAGAGCGAGGACACGCTCGCGGCGATCTGCTGGTCGGGCGACATCACGGTGCTGAACGCCGAGGCGGGCGACAAGTGGCAGTTCGCCATCCCGACCGCGGGCGGCACACTGTGGAACGACAACTTCCTGATCCCGGTCGGATCGCCGCGGAAGAAGAACGCGGAGACGCTCATCAACTACTACTACGAGCCCGAGGTCGCCGCCGAGGTCGCCGCGTGGGTGAACTACATCACCCCCGTCGTCGGCGCGCAGGAGGCCGCGGTCGCGATCGACCCCGAGCTGGCCGAGAACCAGCTGATCTTCCCCAACGAGGAGACGCTCTCGAACGCGTTCATCTTCCGCGCCCTCTCCGGCGCCGAGGAGCAGAAGTACCAGACGCAGTTCCAGCAGATCCTCCTGGGTTCGTGATGTCGATCCGCGAGTTCGCCGAGAGCGGCGCCGACCTCGAGCTGGTCGGCATCCAGAAGCGGTTCCCGGGCTTCACCGCCATCGAGGAGCTCGACCTGACCATTCCGGCTGGATCGTTCTTCGCTCTGCTGGGCCCGTCGGGCTGCGGGAAGACGACGACGCTGCGACTCGTCGCGGGCCTCGAGGAGCCGACCGCGGGTCGCATCCTCATCGGCGGGACGGACGTGACGAACACGAAGGCGCATCAGCGCCCCGTGAACACGGTGTTCCAGAGCTACGCGCTCTTCCCGCACATGTCGATCATCGACAACGTCGCGTTCGGGTTGAAGCGTCGCCGCATCGCCGACGCCGACGCCAAGGCTCACGAGGCGCTGAAGCTCGTCGAGCTCGACCACCTCGCCCAGCGCCGCCCCGCGCAGCTCTCCGGCGGGCAGCAGCAGCGCGTGGCGCTCGCTCGGGCGATCGTCAACCGACCCGCCCTGCTCCTGCTCGACGAGCCGCTGGGCGCGCTCGACCTGAAGCTGCGCCGCCAGATGCAGCTCGAGCTGAAGACGATCCAGGAGGAGGTCGGCCTGACCTTCCTCCACGTCACCCATGACCAGGAGGAGGCCATGACCATGGCCGACACCGTCGCGGTCATGAACAAGGGCGCGATCGAGCAGATGGGCGCGCCCGAGGAACTGTACGAGCTGCCTCGCACGTCGTTCGTCGCGAACTTCCTCGGCAAGTCGAACCTCTTCACCGGCGACGTCATCGGCACGACCGACACGGCCATCACGGTCGATGCGGGCGGACATCGCATCACGGTCGCGGCAACGCGGGCGCAGCGCCACCAGGGGCTCGTCACGGTCGGCGTCCGGCCCGAGAAGGTCACCCTCCACACGGAGGAGCCCGAGGATGTCGCGGGACGCAACGTGCTCGGCCCCGGCCGGGTCATCGACGTCTCCTTCGCCGGTGTCAGCACGGAGTACATCGTCGCGGTGCCGGGTGCGGGAACCGTCTCGGTCTTCGCCCAGAACATGACCTTCGGCCCCGTCGCCCACGAGGGGTCCGAGGTCTGGCTCAGCTGGGACGTCGAGCACGGCTTCGGGCTGTCCGATGAGCCGGACGAGTCGTCGCGCTTTCCGTCGGACGCCGACACGCAGTCCATCGCGGTGCAGCGCCGGGAAGCGCTCATCACGGAGCTCGAGGGCAGCTGAGCCATGGCCTTCGCTGCATTCGCGACGACGGAGGCGCAGCCGCAGGCGACGCGGAGGAAGAGCCCCATCGCGCTCCTCCTCCTGCTGCCGGGCATCCTCTACCTCGTCCTGTTCTTCCTGACGCCCCTGATCTCGCTGATCCTGACCTCGCTGCAGGCGCCGAGCGAGTTCGGCGACATCGGCGTGTACGACTACGCGTTCAACTGGCAGAACTACGTCACCGTCATCCAGGACTACTGGCCGCACATCCTCCGATCGTTCGGCTACGCCCTGCTCGCGACGGTGTTCGCGCTCCTGTTCAGCTATCCGATCGCGTACTTCATCGGCGTCAAGGCGCGTCGGCGGCCGCTGCTGCAGAGCCTGCTCCTGGTGCTCGTGATCGCCCCGTTCTTCATCAGCTTCCTGCTCCGGACCCTCGCCTGGAAGCAGATCCTGTCGGACGAGTCGCTCATCATCACCTCGCTCAAGGCGATCGGCCTGCTCGGCCCCGACGCGTACTTCGCGGGCACGCCGTTCGCGGTGGTCTTCGGCCTGACGTACAACTTCATCCCGTTCATGACGCTGCCGCTCTACACGACGCTCGAACGGCTCGACACGCGCTACCTCGAGGCCGGCAGCGACCTCTACGCGAACCCGTTCACGGTGTTCCGAAAGGTCACGATCCCGCTGTCGATGCCGGGCATCGTCGCCGGCACGCTGCTCACGTTCATCCCGGCGGCCGGCGACTACGTGAACGCGAGCCGAGACTTCCTCGGCGGTCCGGACACCCAGATGATGGGCAACGTGATCGAGGCGAACTTCCTCGTGCTGCTGAACTACCCGGCGGCCGCGGCGCTCTCGATCATCCTGATGGCGGCGATCCTCGTGCTCGTCGGCGTGTACGTGAAGCGATCCGGAACGGAGGACCTGCTGTGAGCGGCGAAGTCCAGGCGGCGGCCGTCCTCGGCGGACTCGCCGAGAGCGAGGAGCTCGAGGACCGGCGCGGGCCCCAGCGGCCGCGTCGGCGCAGGATCGGGCTCGGCGACTGGCTCCTGCCCGTCTACGTCACGCTCGCGTTCATCTTCCTGCTGATCCCGATCGCGTACACGTTCGTGTTCTCCTTCAACGACTCCCTGAAGTCGAACATCGCGTGGCGCGGGTTCACCTTCGACAAGTGGCTGAACGTCTGCAACGTCGAGGGCGGCGCGGTGTGCGAGGCATTCGGCAACAGCATCGTGATCGGCCTCGTGTCGACGGTGATCGCGACGACGCTCGGCACGATGATCGCGATCGCGCTCGTCCGCTACCGCTTCCGGGCGCGCTCGTCGATCAGCCTCCTGCTCTTCCTGCCGATGGCGACGCCCGAAGTGGTCCTCGGTGCGGGGCTCGCGGCGCAGTTCCTCGCCGTCGGCGTGCCGAAGGACATGACGACGATCATCCTCGCCCACACGATGTTCTGCATCAGCTTCGTGGTGGTCACGGTCAAGGCCCGCGTGGCGAGCCTCGATCCGGCCCTGGAGGAGGCCGGGCGCGATCTCTACGGCTCGCCCCGCGAGGTGTTCTGGCGCATCACGTTCCCCTTGCTGACGCCCGGAATCATGGCTGCCGCGCTGCTGTCGTTCGCACTGAGCTTCGACGACTTCATCATCACGAACTTCAACTCCGGTTCGGTGACGACGTTCCCGAAGTACATCTACATCTCGGCCTCCCGCGGCATCCCGGCAGAGGCCAACGTGATCGCCTCCGCGGTGTTCCTCGTCGCGCTCGCGATCGTGGTCATCGCCCAGGTGTCGCGGGCGGCTCGCGCCAAGCGCCTCGCCGCGCAGATGGGCTGACCGACGGCGCGCTGAGCGGCCGCGACCCGGCAGGGTCGCGGCCGCTCAGCGTCGGGGGCGTGTCGGAGGGCGTGCCGCGCGGGCCGCGCGGTCAGACCGTGGCGCGGATGCGGCCGACCACACGCCCGCCGCCGAGCACGTCGAGTCCGAGCTCGGGTTCGAGCGCGTCGACGGCGGATGCCTCGAGCGCGCCGGCGCCGGCGAGGAGCCGCGTCGCGACGATCGCGGACGCCCGAGGTGAACCGTCGAGCATCTTGAGCGCGACGGTCGTGCCGTCGGGGGCGGTCATGACCTGGACGCCCTCGGCACCGAACTTGGAGAAGACGCCGAGACGGTCGATGGCGACCGAGTCCGGTCGCCCCGGACCGGCGATCGCCCACGCGTTCTCGCGCACGCCCTCCGCGAGCGCCGCCCCCTCGCGGAAGAGCGCGAAGGGCGATGACGTCGACGAGGACGCGATCTTCTGGATGCCGCGCGCGAGCGCGGTGAGCCCGACGGCGTGGACCGGTGCACCGCATCCGTCGATCACGCTGGCCGCCGGCCGCTCGCCGGTGAGGCGCTCGAACACGTCGAGGATGCGCTTCTGCAGCGGGTGGTCGGGCTCGAGGTAGTCCTCGATCGACCAGCCGTTGGCGTGGCAGGCGAGGAGCATCGCGGCGTGCTTGCCGGAGCAGTTCATCGTGACGGGTTCCGGGCGGGTGCCGCCGCGCACGAGTTCATCCCGGGACGCGCGGTCCGTCGGGTACTCGGCCGGGCACCGGAGTGCGGACCCGCCGAGCCCGGCGCGCGCGAGCAGGCCACGCACGAGCGTGACGTGCTGCGGCGTGCCGCTGTGGCTCGCGGTCGCGATCGCGGCGTCCTCACCCCGCAGTGTCACCCCCGAGGTCATGACGGCGAGCGCCTGGAACGGCTTCATGCTCGATCGGGGAAGCACCGGCGCGGTCGTGTCGCCGAGTTCGCGCACGACGTCGCCCTCCGGTCCGAGCACGACGGCGGAGCCGACATGGCGCGACTCGACGAACCCGCCTCGTTCGACGACGGCGAGCTGAGCCGCGGCGTTGGCCGTGAAGGTCTCGCCCACGGGTCAGGCGAGGGCGGCGAACGCGTCGTCGAGCACGTTCAGTGCGTCGTCGATGAGCTCGTCGGTCATCTGCAGGCTCGGCAGGAACCTGAGGACGTTGCCCCACGTGCCCGCGCTGAGGAACAGGACGCCCTGCTGCGCTGCGCGAGCCACGATCGCGGAGACCGCTGCGGCGTTCGGGGTCTTGGTCGTCTCGGCCGTGCCCGGCTCGACGAGCTCGATGGCGATCATCGCCCCGCGGCCGCGGATGTCGCCGATGATGTCGTACTTCGCGCGCAGGCGCTCGAGCCCGGCGGTGAGCGTCGCCCCGATCCGGCCGGCTTCGGCGAGGAGGCCCTCCGCCTCGATGGTCTCGAACACCGCGATGGCCGCGGCGCACGCCACGGGGTTGCCGCCGAACGTGCCGCCGAGGCCGCCGGGGTGCGAGGCGTCCATGATCTCGGCGCGGCCCGTGACCGCCGCGAGCGGGAAGCCCGCCGCGATGCCCTTGGCCGTGAGCACGAGGTCGGGGGTCCAGCCGAAGTGCTCCGACGCGTAGTACGCGCCGGTCCGCGCCATCCCGGACTGGATCTCGTCCGCGATCATGACGACGCCGTTCGCGGTGCACCACTCCTGCAGCGCCGGCAGGTACCCGTCGGCGTAGACCATGAAACCGCCCTCGCCCTGGATCGGCTCGACCACGAGGCAGGCCAGGTCGGATGCTCCGACCACCTTGTCGAGGTAGGCGATGGTGCGGGTCGCCGCCTCGGCGCCGGTGAGGCCGTCGCGGTAGGGGTAGGAACTCGGGGCGTGGTACACGTCGCCGGCGAACGGTCCGAACCCGGTGCCGTACGGCATCGCCTTGTAGTTCATGGCCATCGTGAGGTTCGTGCGGCCGTGGTAGGCGTGGTCGAGCACCGCCACCGCGCGTCGACCGGTGTGCTTGCGTGCGATCTTCACGCCGTTCTCGACCGCCTCGGCACCCGAGTTCACGAGCACCGACTTCTTCGGGAAGTCGCCGGGCGTGTGCGCGGCCAGCAGTTCGGCGACGCGCACGTACTCCTCGTAGGGCGTGATCGTGAAGAGCGTGTGCAGCACGTCGCGCGACTGCGCGGCGGCGGCCTCGACGACGCGGGCGGGCGTGTGGCCCACCGTGGTCACGCCGATGCCCGCGCCGAAGTCGAGGAAGCGGTTGCCGTCGACGTCCTCGAGCACGGCTCCGTGCGCGCGCGCGATGTAGACGGGGAGCACGCTCGAGACGCCCGCCGAGACGACGGCGGTGCGGCGTGCCTGGAGCTCCTGCGAGCGGGGGCCGGGGACAGCGGTGACGATCCGTCGCTCCTGCGGCACGGCGGCCGATTCGGCCGACTCGGCGGGCACGGATTCGACGGGGATCCAGGTGTCAGTCATGATCGGACCAGCCTAACCCCGGGGCCGCCGCTCGACGTCGGCAGGTGGGTGCAGGATCGACGACGACGGCCACGCGCGCCGCACCACCGGAGGGGACGACATGCTCGGCGAACACCACTACGCGATCGAACTCGAGTGGCAGGGCGATCGCGGCGAGGGAACCAGCTCGTACCGGTCCTACGGCCGTCAGCACGCCGTGCGCGCCGCGGGCAAGCTGCACGAGATCGCGGGTTCGAGCGACCGCGCGTTCCACGGCGACCGCGACCGATGGAACCCCGAGGAGCTCGTGCTGGCCGCACTCAGCGAGTGCCACATGCTCTCCTACCTGCATGTGGCCGTGAACCACGGGGTGGTGGTGGTCGGCTACGAGGATGCCGCGAGCGCGACGATGCGCGAGGACGGGCGCGGCGGCGGACGACTCGAGGAGGCGATCCTGCGCCCGCGCGTCACGGTCGCTGAGCCGTCGATGCGCGAGCTCGCCGAGTCGCTGCACCACGAGGCATCCGAGAAGTGCTTCATCGCGGCATCCGTCGCCTTCCCCGTCCGGCACGAACCGACGACGCTGGTGCGCGGGGACTGAACGCCGACGCCGTCGCGACGGCGGCGCCGTCGCGGGATCAGGGCAGCGACTGCGTCGGCGCGAGCGCCGATCCCGGCGGCGCCGGCGCCGGGCACGGGTATCCGCCGACGAGACGCGAACACGGCGGGAAGTACGCCGGCAGTCGTTCCTCGTGCGGGTCGCCGAACCACCGGTTCCAGATGCGCCAGAAGTTCAGGTTCCCGTAGGCCGAGCAGTCGTCACCGGCCGACGGGTCCGCGAGGACGGCGTCGTTCGGCTGGTACGGCGTGTAGTTGTAGAGGTTCGCGGTCGCCTGGTTGCGGATGCGGACGGTCGCCGCGCCGCATGCGGCGTTCGGGTGGAAGCCGACGTCGACCGTGCCGACCTGGAACGTCCGGACGGGCTCGACCGTGTACTGCCGGAACTGCCATGCGGCGCGGTACACCTGGTTGAAGAAGCCGAAGTACCGGGCGTCGCAGTCCGCGGTGTCCGGACAGCCGTAGCCGGTCGCGCGTTCGTAGCCGCGCGCGCTCGGCCGCGTGAGCAGCGACTGCTCCTTCTGCAACAGCACGAGGAGGGTCCGCGGGCTCACCCCGCAGGCGTCGGCGACCTCGCCGATGATGCGACTCGCGGCCATGCCCTCGCCGCCGGGCACCGCGGTGCAGTGCCGCGGTCCGGCCGCCGGCACGGTCACGACGTCCTCCGTGTACTCGGCGAGGCACGGCACGTCGTCGACCGGCCGGCAGTCGCGCGACTCGAGGAAGGCCTGGATCTCGGGCACGGTCATCGCGGCCGAGTCGTAGAAGGAGTCGTCGCTCACGATGAACCCGGGCTCGAACCGATCGGTCGACGGGATGCGCCGGTCGACCGAGGTCGGGTCGCGCTCGATGCCGGTGGTCGGCACGCACCCGGCCAGCAGCAGGGCAGCGGATGCCGCGATCGCGGCCACCCACGCTCGGGAGCTCGTCCTCATCGGGCCGACGATACCGGTGCGGGCCGCCCGGTCGCTGGGAACCTCCACCGATCGGTGCGCATCGCGCGGGTGCGCTCAGCCACGGGGCGACACGGAGACGCTAGACGCGTTCGCGAGGGACGACGCGATCCGCGATCTTCGCGAGGGCGCCCTGCGGCGGGGCCTCGTTGTAGGCGTTCGCGAGTTCCTGACCTGTCAGGGCGTGGATGGCCGCCATGATCTCGTCGGTCGCCGCCCGGCGGGCGCGGCCCGATGTCGCCGCGCCGTGCCGGCCGAGGTCGAGCGGCTCGCCGAATCGGACGGTGACCGGGCGCACGCGCGGCATCGACGAGCCGACCGGCTGGATCTCCTCGGTGCCGATGAGCCCGACCGGCACGACGACCGCGCCGGTCGTCAGGGCGAGCCAGGCGATGCCCGTGCGGCCGCGGTAGAGGCGCCCGTCGAGGGATCGCGTGCCCTCCGGGTAGAGCGCGAAGGCGCTGCCCGAGTCGAGGATCCGGCGGCCCTGGTCGAGCGCCGCCTGCGCCTGCGCCCCGGCGCCGCGCTCGACGCTCACCGCGCCGATCGCCGTGAAGAAGGTGCGCGACATCCAGCCGCGGAATCCGGTGCCGGTGAAGTAGTGCGACTTGGCGAGGAACTGCACGGGACGCGGAGCGGCGAGCGGGATCACGATGCTGTCGACGAACGACAGGTGGTTCGAGGCGAGGATGACGGGGCCGGTCCGCGGCACGTGCTCGGCACCGGTGATCGTCGGCCGGTAGATCATGCGGACGAGCGGACGGAGGACGCCGCGGACGAGTCCGTACACCGGGCCCGGTCTCGACGGCGGGGCGGGGAGGGCGTCGGCCTCGATCTCACTCACCCTCCGACGCTACGTCAGGCCGTATGCGGGTCCCGGAATATCACCGGGGATCGGCGGCCGCCCTCGAGTGCGTCATCATGGGCGCATGGACATCGCATCCGCCGAGGTCGTCGAACTCGGCGACACCGGCGTCCGCGTGGTGGTCGCCGGGGGCGGCCGACGCGGCCCCGGGGTCGAGTCGGTGCTGCGCGCGCACCTCGCCGACGCGTCGGGCGTGCCGGCCGACGACGTCGAACTCGTGCACGCCTGCCCGGTGTGCGGCGTGCGGCACGGCAGTCCGGTCGTGCGCTACCCGACCACGCCCTCCGGCGGGCCCTGGTTCGCCGACGCGGCCACGGGCGCCGGAGTGGTCGTCGCGGCGGCCGGCACGAGGCATCCGCTCGGAGTCGGCATCGAGGCAGCGGCCGCGGAGCCCGCACCCGCGCTCGACGCCGCGGCACTGCACCCGATCGAGCGGGCACGCCTCGAGGACGTCGACCCGTCGGCGCGTGCGCTGGTCCGCGCGCAGCTGTGGGCGCGCAAGTCGGCGCTCCTCCGCGCCGTCGGTCACCTCGAGGTCCTCGAGCCGAGCCGCATCGCGCTCTCCATGCCGGGCGACGACCACGGCGAGGCGCGCATCGAGCGGAGCGTTCCCGAACTCGGATCGGGCTGGGAGGACGTGCGCATCATCGACGTCGCCGTGCCCGGCCGCGTCGCGGCATCCGTCGCCCTGCTTCCTCGCCGCTGAGCGCGAGCGGCCTAGAGTGGCCCTGTGCGCAGCGTCATCATCCTCGGGTCCACCGGTTCCATCGGCACGCAGGCGCTCGATGTCATCCGCGCGAATCCCCGCCGCTTCGACGTCGTCGGGCTCGCCGTCGGGTCGAACCGCGCCGAGCTCGAGCGTCAGGCCGAGGAGTTCGGCGTCGAGCACACCGCGGTCGGCATCGACGAGGCTGTGCAACTCGTCCGGAGCGTCGACGCCGACGTCGTGCTGAACGGCATCACCGGCTCCGTCGGGCTCGGACCGACGATCGCGACGCTCGAGCGCGGCATGACGTTGGCGCTGGCGAACAAGGAGTCCCTCATCGTGGGCGGCGACCTCGTCACCCGGCTCGCGTCCCCGGGCCAGATCGTGCCGGTCGACTCCGAGCACTCGGCGATCGCACAGGCCCTGCGCTCGGGCACCCACGACGAGGTGCGTCGACTCGTGCTCACCGCCTCCGGCGGACCGTTCCGAGGCAGGCGGCGCGAGGAGCTGGCCGACGTCACGCCGGCGGACGCCCTCGCGCATCCCACGTGGGACATGGGGCTCGTGGTCACCACGAACTCCGCGACCCTGGTGAACAAGGGCCTCGAGGTCATCGAGGCGCACCTGCTCTTCGCGGTCGACTACGACCGCATCGACGTCGTGGTGCACCCGCAGTCGATCGTGCACTCGATGGTCGAGTTCGTCGACGGCTCGACGATCGCGCAGGCGTCGCCGCCCGACATGCGCCTGCCGATCTCGCTCGGACTCGACTGGCCGAATCGCGTCGCGGCGGCCGGGAAGCCGCTCGACTGGACGAGCGCCCAGCAGTGGAGCTTCGAACCGCTCGACGAGTCGGCGTTCCCCGCCGTCAGGCTCGCCAAGCAGGTCGGGCGGGCCGGAGGCGAGTACCCCGCGGTGTTCAACGCCGCCAACGAGCAGGCCGTCGCCGCCTTCCACGCGGGGCGCATCGTGTTCACCGAGATCGTCGACACCGTCAAGGCCGTCGTCGACGCGCACGAATCGCCCTCCGGCGTGCTCACCGTGGACTCGCTCGCCGAGGCCGAGCGGGTCGCACGCCGCGCCGCCGACCTGCGCATCGCGCGGGCGTGACGGCATCCGCTCACAGTCGGCGGACAGCGCGCACCAAGGGATCGCCCCTACGATGACGGGGTGGAATCCGTGCTCCTCTTCGTGATCGGCGTCGCCATCATCGTCGTCGGCCTCGCCGTCTCGATCGGCCTGCACGAGATCGGGCACCTCGTGCCCGCGAAGCTCTTCGGCGTGAAGGTCACGCAGTACATGATCGGCTTCGGGCCGACGATCTGGTCGCGCCGGAAGGGCGAGACCGAGTACGGCGTCAAGGCGATCCCGCTCGGCGGCTACATCGCGATGATCGGGATGTTCCCTCCCGGCAAGGACGGTCATGCCAAGGAGGACAGCACGGGCTTCTTCCGCACGCTCGTGCAGGACGCGCGCGACTCGAGCGCGGAGTCGATCACCCCGGGAGACGAGCACCGCGCCTTCTACCGACTGCCCGTCTGGAAGCGCATCATCGTCATGTTCGGCGGGCCGTTCATGAACCTCGTGCTGGCGGTCGTGCTCTTCGGCGTCCTCCTCATGGGCTTCGGCATCTCGCAGCCGTCGACGACCATCGGATCGGTCTCGGAGTGCGCGCTGCCCGCGACGAGCGACCGGCAGACCTGCGAGGCGGGCGACCCCGCGGCGCCGGGCGCCGAGGCGGGGGTCCAGCCGGGCGACACGATCGTGGCGGTCGATGGCGAGTCCATCGAGTCCTGGAACGAATCCACGGCGATCATCCGGGAGCACCCGGGCGAGGAGATCTCGGTCGTCGTCCTGCGCGACGGCCAGGAGGTGACGCTGGCCGTCACGCCGATGCTGAGCGAGCGCTACGTCGTCGACGATCGGGGCCAGGTCGTCACCGGCGCCGACGGCGAGCCCATCACCGACGAGGTCGGCTTCGTCGGCATCGGCCCGGCGGTCGAGACGGTTCGCCAGCCGGTCACCGCGGTGCTGCCGATGGTCGGCGAGAACGTCCAGGCGGTCGCCGGCATCATCGTGAACCTCCCGCAGCGACTGGTGGATGTCGCCAACGCGGCGTTCGGGCCGGAGGAGCGCGACCCCAACGGGCCGATCTCCGTGGTCGGCGTGGGCCGGGTCGCCGGCGAGATCGCGAGCCTCGACGAGGTGCCGATCGCCTCCCGTGCGGCGGGACTCGTCGGCATCCTCGCCTCGCTCAACGTGGCCCTGTTCGTCTTCAACCTGATCCCGCTGCTCCCGCTCGACGGCGGTCACATCGCGGGCGCGCTGTGGGAGGCGATCCGACGGGGATGGGCGAAGCTGCGGAACCGGCCCGACCCCGGTCCCGTCGACCTCGCCAAGCTGATGCCGCTCACGTTCGCGATGGTGATCATCCTCGGCGGCATGAGCGCACTGCTGATCTACGCCGACATCGTCAAGCCTGTCAGTCTGTTCTGAGCGGCGGGCGTGCCCGCCGTGCCGGGCTCCGCGTCGGGAGAGCTCAGGCCATCGCCCGCTCGAGCGCGGCGGCCTGGTGCCGGTGCCCGATCGTCTCGTAGCCGACGATCACGACGACGGGCGAGAGCGACGTGATCACGATGCCGGTTCCCATGCTCGCCCCCGCCGCGACCGCCATGACCGCGGCGACGAGCGGGAGGAGGCTGCCGACGTAGAGCAGGATGTGGAACGGGTCGAACTCCTGCAGCAGCGCCGAGTAGATCGTGAACAGCGCGGTCGAGAAGACCGCGACGGGCACGACCACGGTGAGCAGCGCCGTCGTGTCGTCGATGTGGGCCGTTCCCTCGATCACGTACGCGGCGACGTGCAGTCCCGCGCCGGTCGCCGCGAGCGAGCCGAAGATCACCAGGTGCCCGTAGCCCCAGCGGAACCCGCGCTCGCGATGCCGTGCGAGGACCGCCGCCGACGGCATGATGAAGTACACCCACCAGAGCCCGAACGCGAGCATGGTGCCGCCGACCGTGACGAGCACGGCCTCGACATCCCAGCCCTGCTCCTCGACGACCGCGCTGATGGCGAGGATGGTGCCGAGCACGATCTCGCCGAGCGTGATGATGACGAGCAGGCCGTACCGCTCGGCGACGTGGTGCGGATGCCACGGGGTGGGGTTGCCGACGCGTTCGGCGATCATCGGGCCCGCCATCTCGAACGCGACGAGCGCGCCCCAGACGACGAAGGTGGTCGGGAGCGGCGGGTTGGCGATCAGGAGGAGGATCCAGCCCACCTGTGCGGTCGACACGAGCGCGGCGTAGGTGAGCGCCGTGCGGCGCCGCAGCGGATCGTGCCGCGCGGCGCGGAGCCAGAGTGCGACGACCGCGATGCGCATGATCACGTAGCCGATGACGACGACGCCGTTCTCGAGCTCGCCGCCCTCGTCGATCGAGTGGAACGTCTGGGGCAGCCCGAGCGCGAGGACGATGACGCCGATCATCACGACCATCGTCGCGACCCGGAAGAACACGTCATCGTTGTCGTACGCCGACGCGAGCCACGTGAAGTTGATCCATGCCCACGCGATGGCGAACACCGCGAACACGAAGCCCGCCGTCGCCGCGGCGAAGTGACCGAGCTCGAGCAGGTGCGCGGTCTGGCCCCCCGCCGCGCTGAACGCGGCGACGAAGACGAGGTCGAAGAAGAGCTCGAGCGGCGTCGCGGTTCGGTGCGGCTCGCCGGGATCGCGGCCCGTCATGCGGCGCAGGCGATGGTCGAGACCCGTCGATCCGTGCGAGGGCACGCCCGCGGCGTCCGTCGCCGTCCTGCTCATCGACGCCTCCTCACCGGCGGCGCGGGAAGGGGCGGGGCCCGTGCCGTGGGGCCTATTCCACCACAGCACGGGTCGCCACAGCACGGGCCCGTGGCACGGGTCAGCGCGAGAGCAGCAGCGCCTCGCCCTGCCCGCCGCCGCCGCACAGCGCGACGGCCGCCCTGCCGCCGTCGCGGCGGGCGAGTTCGAGCGCGGCGTGCAGCGCGAGGCGGGCACCGGACGCACCGATCGGATGGCCGAGTGCGATGGCCCCGCCGTGGATGTTCACGGTGTCGTGGTCGAGCGAGAGATCCTTCATCGACTGCAGGGAGACCGCGGCGAACGCCTCGTTGATCTCGACGAGGTCGAGGTCGCCCGCCTGCCAGCCCGCCCGGTCGAGCGCGGCCGCGATGGCGTTCGAGGGCTGCGAGTGCAACGAGTTGTCGGGCCCCGCGACCTGGCCGGATGCCCCGACCAGCGCGAGCCACGGCAGGCCGCGCTCCTCGGCCCACGCCCGGCTCGCGACGACGACCGCCGCGGCGCCGTCGGAGATCGGCGAGGAGTTGCCCGCGGTGATCGCACCGCCCTCGGCGAAGGCGGGACGGAGCTTCGCGAGCGTCTCGGGCGTGGAGTCGGGGCGCACTCCCTCGTCGGTCGACACGACGACGGGGTCGCCCTTGCGCTGCGGGATCTCGACGGGGACGATCTCGTCGTCGAAGAGTCCGTCGGCCTGCGCCCGGCCCGCGCGGACGTGCGAGGCGGCCGCGATCTCGTCCTGTTCGGCGCGGCCGAGGCCGTAGCGCTCGTTGAAGCGCTCGGTCGATGCGCCCATCGACTCCCGGTCGAACGCGTCGGTGAGCCCGTCGGCGGCGGTGTGGTCGAGCAGTTCGACGCTGCCGTACATGTGCCCCTTCCGGGAGCCGGGGAGCAGGTGCGGCGCGTTGGTCATGGACTCCTGCCCGCCGGCCACGACGACGTCGGCCTCGCCGAGGCGGATCAGCCGCGCGGCATCCGCGATCGCGACGAGCCCTGAGAGGCACACCTTGTTCAGCGTGATCGCGGGCACGCGCCACGGGATGCCCGCGGCGACCGCGGACTGCTTGGCGGGGTTCTGGCCGGCCCCGGCCTGCAGCACCTGGCCCATGATCACGGCGTCGACGTCGTCGGGGGAGACCCGAGCCTTCTCGAGGGCGCCGCGGATGGCGACGGTGCCGAGCTCGACGGCGGTGCGACTGCCGAGGTTGCCGGCGATGCGGCCGAACGGCGTGCGGGCGCCGGCGACGATGACGACGTCGGGGAAGCTCATTTCGGTGGGACTCCTTCGTCTGTGCGTCGGTACGCGGGTTCGGCGTACCGATCCGGGTTGCGCGTCGTGCGCGATCGACTCTAGTGTACGTTCCTGAGACCTGAACCACCTGTCAGGTTCGGACACCGTCGTCACTCAGAGAGGCTCACAGCATGCGAGTTACACCGAAGTACCTCGCGCCGGCGCTCGTCGCCGCCGCGGCGCTCACCCTGGCCGGTTGCGCACCGACCGCCTCCGGGGGAGGCGACGCCGAGGGGGCGGACGCCGCTCCCGTCGCGATCGGCATGATCACGTCCCAGACCGGACCGCTCGCCGCCTACGGCGAGGCCTACACCGCCGGCTTCGAGGCCGGCCTCGACTACGCCACCGACGGCACGGGCGAGGTCGACGGCCAGGAACTCGAGATCACGTGGGAGGACGACCAGGGCAACCCCGACACCGCGGTCGCCAAGGCCAAAGACCTCATCGGCCAGGGCACCAAGGTGCTCGCCGGCACGGTCGTCTCGGGCATCGCGACCTCGCTCGCCGAGCAGGCCGAGCAGAACGAGATCCTCTACATCTCCGGCCCGGCCGCCGCCGACGCCATCACCGGCGTGAACGGCTACACCTTCCGCTCGGGCCGCCAGACGTACCAGGACGTCGCCACCGCGGGCACGTTCATCGGCGACCCCGCGGGCAAGAAGGTCGTCGTCTTCGCACAGGACACGGCGTTCGGCCAGGGCAACCTCGCCGGGGTCGAGGCCGTGCTCGGCGGCCAGGGCGCTGAGGTCCAGGGCGTGCTCGTCGCGGAGGACGCGACCGAGTTCACCCCGTTCGCGCAGCAGCTCGTCGACGCGCAGCCCGACCTGATCTTCGTGGCCTGGGCCGGCGCCTCCTCGGGCGCCATGTGGACGGCACTGCAGCAGCAGGGCGTCTTCGACGCCGCCCCCGTCGTCACCGGCCTCGGCGACGTCGCGACGTACCAGGCGTACGGCGACGCGTCGGCCGACATCTCGTTCCTCAACCACTACTTCGGCGGCGCCGCGGGCACCGACATCGAGGAGGAGATGATCACGCGCCTCGAGGAGGCCGGGGCCGAGCCCGACCTGTTCTCGGTCGACGGCTTCGTGGCTGCCCAGATGATCGTGCAGGCCGTGCGCGAGGGCGGGGACGACGTCGACGCGATGATCGACGCGCTCGAGGGCTGGACCTTCGAGTCGGTCAAGGGCGAGGTCACCGTGCGCGCCGAGGACCACGCGCTCATCCAGCCGATGTACCAGGTCCGCCTCGTCGAGGGCGCCGACGGATGGGCGCCCGAGCTCATCGAGACCGTCGACGCCGAGACCGTCGCCCCGCCGGTCGCCGGCTGATCCGACGACCCCGACCCGAACCGACCACGAACGGAACGCACACGCGACCATGACCGACCACGCCGCGCTCGAACTCGAGCACGTCACCCTCCGCATCGGCGGAGCGCTCCTCCTGAAGGACGTCTCGCTCGCCGTGCCCGAGGGCGAGATGCTCGGCGTCATCGGCCCGAACGGCGCCGGCAAGACGACGCTCTTCAACATCGTCTCCGGCGTCCTCCGGCCCACCGAGGGAGCCGTGCGCCTCGCCGGCGCCGACGTGACCGCCCAGCCGGTGCACCGACGTGCCGCGGCCGGCCTCGGCCGCACGTTCCAGACGTCGAGCCTGTTCCCGGCGCTCGACGTGCTCGAGAACGTGCGGTTGGCCGCCCAGGCGCGCGAAGGCCGCGCGGCATCCGTGTTCCGCACCCCGCGGCGCACGGATGCCGCGACCCGGCGCGCCCTCGGCGCGCTCGAGGAGGTCGGCATGGCCCACCGGGCCGACGCCGGCGCCTCGGGACTCTCGCACGGTGAGAAGCGCAAGGTCGAGATCGCGATGCTCATCGCGATGGAGCCCCGCGTGATCCTCCTCGACGAGCCCATGGCGGGCGTCGGCTCGGCCGACGTCCCGGCGCTCACCGAGGTGATCCGCGGGCTCCATCGCGGCGGGCGCACCGTGCTCATGGTCGAACACCACATGGACGTCGTCCTCGGCCTCGCCGACCGGGTCGCCGTCATGCATCACGGCGAGCTGCTCGCCGCCGACTCCCCGGAGGCCGTCATGGCGAACCCCACCGTCCAGTCCGCCTACCTCGGGACCGCCGCATGAGCGGGCCCGTCGCCGGCGAACCCATCCTGAGCGTCCGCAACCTGTACGGCCGCATCGCCGGCCAGCAGGTCGTCGAGGACGTCTCGTTCGACGTCCCGGCGACCGGGGTCACGGCGCTCCTCGGCCGGAACGGCGTCGGCAAGACGTCGACGATCAAGTCGGTCCTCGGCCTCATCGACCGGACGGGCGAGATCCGCCTGGCCGGCGAGCGCATCGACCGCGCGCCCACGCACCGCATCGTGCAGCGCGGTGTGGCCTACGTCCCCGAGGACCGCGAGGTCTTCGGCTCGCTCACCGTGGCCGAGAACCTCCGCCTCGCCGAACGCGACCGGTCGCCGCGGCGCGAGCTCGTGGCATCCCTCTTCCCCGACCTCGAAGCCCGCCGCGAGCAGCGCGCGGGCACGCTCTCGGGCGGGCAGCAGCAGATGGTCTCGCTCGCCCGAGCGCTGGTCAACGAGAACCGGCTCCTGCTCGTCGACGAGCCGACCAAGGGGCTCGCCCCGCGCATCGTCGACGAGGTCGCCGACGCGCTCGCCGAAGCCGCGCGCACCGCCCCGATCCTCCTCGTGGAGCAGAACCTGCTCGTCGTCCGCCGCCTCGCCGAGCGCGTCGTCGTGCTGAGCGGCGGTCGCGTCGTGTTCACCGGATCGGCCGCCGAGCTCCTCGACGACCACGACCGCGTGCAGCGCTTCCTCGGCGTGCACGACGAACGGGAGGCCGCCTGATGGACACGCTGATCCTGCTCGTCGTCACGGGCCTCGGGCTCGGGGCCCTCTACTTCCTCGTCGCGAGCGGCCTCTCGCTCATCTACGGACTCATGGGCGTGCTGAACTTCGCGCACGGCGCGTTCCTCACCATCGCCGCCTTCCTCGGCTGGGAGGCGGGGCGGCGGATCTCGGACGGCACGTGGACCGGACTCGCGATCTCCGCGATCGTCGGCATCCTCGTGGGCGCGACCGTCGCGGTGCTCACCGAGGTGCTCATCATCCGCCGCCTGTACGAGCGGCACATCGAGCAGGCGCTCGTCACCGTCGGCATCTCGCTCGCCGCGGTCGCGCTGTTCGAGGGGATCTGGGGTACCGACCCGATCTACACCGACCGTCCGGCGTGGCTCACGCAGACCACCGAGATCCTCGGGGCGCGGATCCCGAACGACCGCTTCCTGCTCATCGCCTGCGCGCTGCTCGTCCTCGGCGGCATCGTGCTGTTCCTCCGGAAGACGCGCTACGGCCTCATCATCCGCGCCGGCGTCGAGAACCGGCACATGGTGACCGCGCTCGGCATCGACGTGCGCCGCTCGTTCACGCTCGTCTTCGCGATCGGCGGCGCGGCCGCGGGCCTCGGCGGGGTCCTGGCCTCCGTCTACTACGGCTACGTCTCGGCGCACCTCGGCTCGGTGCTGCTCATCTTCGCGTTCATCGTCACCGTCATCGGCGGTCTCGGCTCGCTCACCGGCGCCGCGATCGCCTCGGTGCTCGTCGCCGTGCTGCAGCAGTTCGCGAACTTCTCCCTCGGCGGCACCGGCGACCTCGTGGTCGTCGTGCTCCTCGCCGCCGTCCTGCTCATCCGCCCGCGTGGACTCATGGGGAAGGCCGCATGACCGCCAAGTCGCTCCGCCTCGTCATCGGCGGCATCCTGCTCGTCGTCGCACTCGCGATCCTGCCGCTGCTCGCGATCGACGTCCCGGGCATCCTGCCCGGGCCGACGTACACGCCCGGCACGCTGCAGCTGCTCGCGTTCGCGCTGCTCATCGCCGCGCTGGCGCTGACCTACCGCATGATGTTCGGCCTCGCCGGCCTCCTCTCCTTCGGCCATGCGCTCTTCTTCGCCGCGGGCGCCTACGGACTCGCCATCACGCTCGAGGCGTTCGGGCCGGCGGAATGGCCGAGTGCGTTGGTCTTCACCGTCGCGATCGCCGCGACGCTCGTGCTCGGCTTCGTGCTCGCCGCGACTGTCGGGGCGCTCGCCCTCCGGGTCACGGGCATCTCCTTCGCCATGGTGACGCTCGCGTTCGCGCAGGCCGGTTCGGTGCTGATCCGGCGCAACCCCGGCAGCGCGACCGGCGGCGACGAAGGCCTCGCCCTCGACACCGCGCACGTCCCACCGGAGTTCGTCGGCGTCGTCGACACCCGGAACCTCTACTGGCTCGCGCTCGGCATCCTCGTGCTCGTGTACCTGATCGTGCTCTGGGTCGAGAAGAGCCGTGCGGGCCACGTCGCCGAGGCGATCCGCGAGAACGAGTTGCGCGTGCGCGTCATCGGCATCCGCCCGTACAACGTCAAGCTCCTGGTGTTCATCGCCGCGTCGGTGCTCGCGTCGGTCGCGGGCATGGGCTACCTCCTCCTGCAGTCCGGCGCGGCGCCGCGCATCGCGACGGCCGACTTCACCCTGACGCTCCTCGTCATCGTGGTGCTCGGCGGTGCGGGCGCTCGATGGGGGGCGATCGTCGGCGGTATCGTCTACACACTGCTCGACCAGCGCCTCACGGCGCTCGCCGGGTCGGACGCGATCGCCGCCCTGCCCGACATCCTCCGGGTCCCGCTGTCCGAGCCGCTCTTCATCCTGGGGACGCTGTTCGTCCTCGTGGTGCTGTTCCTGCCCGGGGGCATCGCCGGGCTGCCCGCCCGCATCGCCACCGGCCGGAAGCAGCACCCGATCGAACCGGAGGAGGCGGTCGATGCCTGACGGAGCCTGCACGCTGGGCCGCTGGACCGCCGATCGGGCGCGCAGCGCGCCGGACGCGATCGCGATCGACGACCGCGGGGTTGCGATCACCTACCGGGAGCTCGACGAGCGCGCCGAACGGCTCGCCGGCGGCTTCCGGGCGGCGGGCTACGCGATCGGCGACCGCGTCGCGACGATCACGGGCAACAGCGCCGACCACGTCGTGCTGTTCTTCGCGTGCGCGAAGGCGGGGCTCGTGCTCGTTCCGCTGTCGTGGCGACTGTCGCCCCGCGAGCTCTCCGAGCAGCTCGAGATCGCCGATCCGGTGCTCCTCCTCGTCGAGGACGAGTTCCAGACGCTCTCGCGGGCGACGCTCGGCCGGCTCGCGCGGCGGGTCCCGGTCGTGGCGCTCGGCGCGCACGGCGTCGAGCAGCGGGTGCCGCATCCGGGAGCCCGCGGCGAGGCGCCGACGACGCGCACCGACGTGCGCGACGACGACACCCTGCTCATCGTCTTCACCTCGGGCACCACCTCGAGACCCAAGGGTGCGATGCTGACCCACGCGAACTGCTTCTGGACGAACCTGTCGCTGTCGAAGACGATCGCGATCGGCGAGCACGACGTGGTGCTCGCGGTCATGCCCCAGTTCCACGTCGGCGGCTGGAACATCCAGCCGCTGCTCGCCTGGTGGTCGGGTGCGACCGTGGTGCTCGAGCGGACCTTCGACCCGGGCCGCGTGCTGCGGCTCCTCGCGGAGCGGGGGATCACGACCATGATGGGCGTCCCCGCCAACTACCTCTTCCTCGCGCAGCATCCCGACTTCGCGCACACCGACCTGTCGAAGCTCGGCCACGCGGTGGTCGGCGGCGCGCCGATGCCGCCCGCGCTGCTGCGCACCTGGCACGCGCGCGGCGTCGCCCTCACCCAGGGGTACGGGCTCACCGAGGCGTCGCCGAACGTGCTCTGCCTGCCCGACCGCGAGGCGCGCGAGCGCGTCGGGTCGGCCGGCCTGCCGTACGCGCACGTCGACGTCGAGGTCGCCGACCCGGCGACCGGCGCACTCCTCGAGGGCGCGGCCGAGGGCGAACTGCTGGTGTCGGGGCCGGGCGTGTTCGCCGGGTACTTCCGCGATCCGGATGCCACGGGCGCGGCGCTCCGCGACGGCCGGCTGCACACCGGCGACCTCGTGCGCCGCGACGAGGACGGGTACTTCACCATCGTCGATCGGCTGACCGACGTCTACATCTCGGGCGGCGAGGGCGTCTCGCCCGCCGAGGTCGAGTCGGTGCTGATCGCGCACCCCGCGGTCGCCGACGTCGCGGTCGTCGGCGTGCCCGACGACCGCTGGGGTGAGGTCGGCTCGGCGTGGGTCGTCCTGCGACCCGGTGCGATCACGGATGCCGCCGAGCTCGCGGAGTTCGCGCGGGCTTCGCTCGCGGGCTTCAAGGTCCCGCGCGACATCCGCTTCATCGACGAGATCCCGCGTTCCACCGCGGCGAAGGCGCTCCGGCGCGTGCTCGCCGAGCGAGCGGCACGGCTGGCAGAGGGGGTCGACGCATGAGCGCCGCACCGCGCACCGCGCGCGGCGAGCAGACGCGCCGCCGGATCCTCGAGGCCGCCGAGCACGTCTTCGCCGAGCACGGGTACACGGAGTCGTCGGTCTCGCGCATCACCGAGCGCGCCGGAGTGGGCCAGGGCACGTTCTACCTCTACTTCGATTCGAAGCTCGACGTCTTCGACGAGCTCGTGGAGGACCTGAACCACCGCGTCCGGCAGGCGATGAGCGAGGGCGCTCGCGGCGCGACGACCCGACTCGAGGCCGAGCGCGAGGGCTTCGCGGCGTTCTTCCGGTTCACGGCCGAGCATCCGGCCCTCTACCGCGTCGTTCGCGAGGCGGAGTTCGTCTCGCCCGGGGCGCTCCGGCTGCACTACACCCGCATCGTCGAGGGCTACATCGACGGGCTGCGTCAGGCCCAGCTGGACGGCGAGATCTCGGACATCGACCCGACCGTGGCCGCGTGGGCGCTCATGGGCATCGGCGAGATGATCGGGATGCGCTGGGTGCTCTGGGGCAACGGCGGAGCAGGGGCCGGCGACGACGCCGACCCGACGGCGTCGGGCACCGACGCGGTCCCCGAGCACGTACTCGACGAGATGATGCGATTCATCGGCGGCGCCCTGGGACGGGGCGACCGCCGGAGCGAAGGGGAGGACTCATGACCGGACTGTCGGGATCGACGGCGCTGGGCGGACGCCGCGCGATCGTCACCGGGGGAGCGAGCGGGATCGGCCTGGCGTGCGCCGAGGCGTTCGCGGAGGCCGGCGCACACGTGACGATCGCGGACCTCAACGGCGAGGCGGCGTCCGCGGCGGCAGAGCGCATCGGCGGCGAAGCCTGGCAGGTCGACCTCGGCGACACCGCGGCGCTCGCCGACCTCGCCCTCGAAGCCGACATCCTGGTCAACAACGCCGGCATCCAGCACGTGCGCCCGATCGAGGAGTTCGAGCCCGAGCGGTTCTCGCTGATCCTGCGGATCATGCTCGAGGCGCCGTTCCTGCTCGTCCGCGCCGCCCTGCCCGGCATGTACGAGCGCGGCTGGGGCCGGGTGATCAACCTGTCGAGCGTGCACGGCCTCCGCGCCTCGCCGTACAAGTCCGCCTACGTCGCGGCCAAGCACGGCCTCGAGGGACTCTCGAAGGTCACGGCCCTCGAGGGCGGCCCCCACGGCGTCACGTCGAACTGCGTGAACCCGGGCTACGTGCGCACGCCGCTCGTCGAGAAGCAGATCGCCGACCAGGCGAAGGTGCACGGTATCCCCGAGGAGGACGTCGTCGAGCAGGTCATGCTGACGGAGTCGGCGATCAAGCGGCTCGTCGAGCCGACCGAGGTGGCGAGCCTCGTGCGCTGGCTGGCGAGCGACGACGCGCGCATGGTGACGGGCGCGAGCTACACGATGGACGGCGGATGGAGCGCCCGATGAACCGACCCGAGCCCTTCTCCGCGCCGGTCCGCGGCGGCGACCTCGTGGGCGGGCAGTGGCGGGCGGATGCCGCGGGCGTCCCGCTCCTCGCGATCCACGGCATCACTGCGAGCCACCGGGCGTGGCACCACGTCGCGGCAGCGCTGCCCGACCGACGGATCATCGCCCCCGACCTCCGCGGACGCGGGCGGTCGGCCGAGCTGCCCGGTCCGTGGTCGCTGCGGGATCACGCCGACGACCAGCTGCGCCTGCTCGATGCGTTCGGCATCGACCGCGCGTTCGTGGTCGGCCACTCGATGGGCGCGTTCGTGACGGTGCGCCTCGCCGCCGCGCACCCCGATCGGGTCGCCGGCGTCGTCCTCGTCGACGGCGGCCTGCCGATCCCGCATCCCGACGGGATCGCCCCGGACGAGGTGGCCGCGGCGGTCCTCGGTCCCGCGATCGCGCGCCTCGAGATGCGCTTCGCCGACCCCGGCGCGTACGCCGAGTTCTGGAAGGCGCACCCCGCCATCGGGCCCGCGTGGGACGACCGGATCGCCGACTACGTCGCGTACGACCTCGTCGGCAGCGAGCCCGAGCTGCGCAGTTCCTCGGTGGCCGACGCGGTCGCCCAGAACGTGCTCGAACTCGACGGCAGCGACGGCTACGTCGAGGCCCTCGCGTCGCTGCCGGCCCCGGTGGACTTCCTGCGCGCCGCGCGTGGGCTGCTGGACCAGCCCGAGGCGCTGTACCCTGCCGAACGGGTGGCGGCGACCGCAGAACGGATGCCGGCGCTCCGCGTCACCGACGTCGCGGGGTTCAACCACTACACCATCGTCATGACGGATGCGGGCGCGACCCGGGTCGCCGCGGTCGTCGCACCGCGGCTCGCCGAGGCCGACGCCGCGGCATCCGTCGGGACGCGTTGACGAGGAGGTCACACGATGACACTGGACAAGACCGTCGGATCGGCCGCGGAGGCGGTCGCCGACATCCCGGACGGCGCGTCACTCGCCGTCGGCGGGTTCGGGCTCTGCGGCATCCCCATGGTGCTGATCCAGGCCCTGCTCGAGCGCAAGGTCGGCGACCTGTCGGTCGTCTCGAACAACTGCGGTGTCGACGACTGGGGGCTCGGCGTGCTGCTCGGCGCCGGACTGATCCGCAAGATGACCTCGTCGTACGTCGGCGAGAACAAGGAGTTCGAGCGCCAGTACCTCTCGGGCGAGCTCGAGCTCGAGCTGACCCCGCAGGGCACGCTCGCCGAGAAGCTGCGGGCCGGCGGCGCCGGCATCGCCGGGTTCTTCACGCAGACCGGCGTGGGCACGCAGGTCGCCGAGGGCGGCCTGCCGCAGAAGTACGCCGCCGACGGGTCGATCGCGATCGCCTCGACGCCGAAGCCCGTGCAGACGTTCACGATGCGCGGCGAGGAGCACGAGTTCGTGCTCGAGGAGGCGATCACGACCGACTTCGCGCTCGTGCACGCGCTGAAGGGCGACCGGCACGGCAACCTCGTCTTCGACAAGTCCGCCCGCAACTTCTCGCCGCTCTGCGCGATGGCGGGCCGGGTCTGCATCGCCGAGGTCGAGGAGCTCGTCGAGCCGGGCGAGATCGACGCCGACGCCGTGCACCTGCCCGGCATCTTCGTCGACCGCATCGTCGAGGTCGGCCACGACATCGAGAAGCGGATCGAACGGCGCACCGTGCGGCAGACCGACGAGACGACGGAGGGGAACTGACCATGGCGCTCACCCGCCTCGAGATGGCCGCACGCGCGGCGAAGGAGCTCGCCGACGGCTCGTACGTGAACCTCGGCATCGGCCTGCCGACGCTCGTGCCGAACTACGTGCCCGACGGCGTCACCGTCGTGCTGCAGTCGGAGAACGGCATCCTCGGCGTCGGCCCGTACCCGACCGAGGACCAGGTCGACCCCGACCTCATCAACGCCGGCAAGGAGACCGTCACGGTCCTGCCCGGCGCCGCCTACTTCGACTCGGCCACGAGCTTCGGCATGATCCGAGGCGGCAAGGTCGACGCGGCCATCCTCGGCGCCATGCAGGTGTCGAAGGACGGCGACCTCGCGAACTGGATGATCCCCGGGAAGATGGTCAAGGGGCCCGGCGGCGCGATGGACCTCGTGCACGGCGCACGCAAGCGCATCGTGCTCATGGAGCACGTCGCCAAGGACGGCTCGCCGAAGATCGTCGACTCCTGCTCGCTGCCCCTCACCGGCAAGGGCGTCGTCGACCGCATCATCACCGACCTCGCCGTCATCGACGTGACCCCCGACGGGCTGAAGCTCGTCGAGCTCGCGCCGGGCGTCACCGTCGACGAGGTCGTCGAGAAGACCCAGCCCGAGCTCGACACCAGCGCCGTCGTCGCGCTGGTGATCGAGTAGCACGAAGCGCGAACACCGAGACCCACGTCGAAGGGACCACGTCATGGTCGACCCCATCCTCACCGGCATCACCGTGCACTCGGTGACCACGCCCCGCTACACCGCCCAGGTGCTCGAACGTCCCGCGGATGCCGCGGCCGGGCCGTCGCGCACCGTGCTGTTCGTGCACGGCAACGTGTCCTCGTCGCTGTTCTGGCAGCCGACCATGCTCGCGCTGCCGGGCGACGTGCGCGCGCTCGCCGTGGACCTCCGCGGATTCGGCGGCAGCGAGACCCTGCCGGTCGACGCGATGCGCGGACTCGGCGACTTCGCCGAGGACCTCGCGTCGGTCGTCGCCGAGCTCGACCTCGCCGACGTGCACCTCGTCGGCTGGAGCATGGGCGGCGGCGTCGTGCTGCAGGCGCTCCTCGAGCACGAGCTGCCCGTGGCATCCGTCACGCTCGTGAACCCCGTGTCGCCCTACGGCTTCGGGGCGACGGATGCCGCGGGGAAGCTGCTGACGGACGACGCGGCCGGCTCGGGCGGCGGGGGAGCGAATCCCGACTTCATCGCCCGGCTGCAGGGCGGCGACCGGACCGCCGACGCGCCGTCGTCGCCGCGCTCGGTCTACCTCGGCACCTACGTGACGCCCGGCTTCACGTCCGAGCACGACGACCTGTGGGTCGAGTCGATGCTCACGACCACGATCGGCGAGGGCAACTACCCGGGCGACTCGCGCCCCTCCGAGAACTGGCCGGGCTTCGCGCCGGGCGAGCGCGGCGTGCTCAACACGATGGCGCCGACCCGCTTCGACGTGAGCGGGATCGTCGACCTGGAGCGCAAGCCGCCGATCCTCTGGATCCGCGGAGCGAACGACGTCATCGTCTCGGACACGTCGCTGTTCGACCTCAACCAGCTCGGCGCGCTCGGCGTGATCCCGGGCTGGCCGGGCGCCGAGGCCGCGCCGCCGCAACCGATGGTCGCCCAGACCCGCATGGTGCTCGACCGGTACGCCGAGCGCGGCGGCGAGTACCGGGAGGTCGTGTTCGAGGCGTCCGGGCACTCGCCGCTGCTCGAGGAGCCCGAGCGGTTCGTCGCCGAGGTCGTCGCCCACGTGACCGGTGAGGACGCGGCCGCCGCCTGAAACCCAGCAGCGATACCGATTCGTGACGCGGGGGTGCGCCTGACGGCGCACCCCCGCTGCCATGCTGGTGACGACGGTTCCCCACCGCCCTTCGAACAGGAGTTCCGTTGACCCGACACGCGCGTCATTCCCCGCTGCCCGCCCTGATCCTCGCCGCAGGGGTCGCGCTCCCGCTCGCCGGCTGCGCGTCCGAGCCCGCACCGGCCGTCGAATCCCCGGTTGGGGCGGAGGTGGCGACGCCGGCGCAGACGCCGGTCGCCGATCCGCTCGGGACCGTCGAGACGATCGTGATCCGTCCGGAACGCCTCGACCTCGTCGACCCCGACGGAACCGTCGTCGCCGAACTGTCGTACGACGACGACGCCGTCGCGATCGTCGAGACCCTCGAGACCGCGTTCGGCACCGCCGCCCAGATCGAGGAGTTCGCCGGCGTGTGCTGCGAGGCGCCCCGCATGACGATCTACCACTGGGTGGGCTTCCGGGTCATGGACGACCACATGGGGTACTTCACCGACGACGGCGAGCGGAACTGGATCGACGAGGAGCGCCCCGACGACCACGACATGAACGTCCGCGTCGCAGCGGACTCGGTGGTCGTCGCTGACGTCACGCTGACGGCCGGCCAGGGCGGCTTCGCGATCGGCGACGAGATCGACGCGCTCGAGGGTCGCGTGGACCACCCGGGCGGTCCGGAATGGGTCCAGGTTCCGCTCGAGACGGGTGCCGCCCTCGGACCCGAGGCGATCGAGGGCATGCCGAACGCCTACTCGGTCATCGTGCAGGTCGCCGGTCCCGGCGCCGAGCCCGAGATCGTCGCGCCGGTGAACCTCGGCGCTCACACCGTCTGAGGTCCTCCTCGGTGAACCCAGCCCGACGTCCGGTCGAGACGGGGACCTCCCGTCCGACAGGAGGAGCTCCGTCGACCGCATCCCGCACGCCGTCCCTCGCCGCGTCGGGTTGCGCCTGGGAGCGCCCGACCCGACGCTTGCCGTCGCTTCCGCATCGCGCCACCCCCTCCCGTCGCAGCCCGTTCCGCCGCAGGATGGAAGTGCGAAGTCGACGGGGGAGGACGTACATGCAGGTCGCACGAGTCGACGCGGAGATCCCGACCGCGGACCCGAGGGATCCGCGCAAGCCCTCGTCGCCGCTCCAGATCACGAAACGAGCCTGGCGGTACCTGGCGCGTCGCGTCTTCCGCGAGTTCATCGACGACGAGTGCCTCGACACGGCGGCCGCGCTGACGTACTGGGGGACGCTCTCGGTGTTCCCTGGCCTGCTCGCGGTCACGTCGCTGCTGGCGCTGATCGGGCAGGGCGGCGCGATCCGCGAGCTCCTCGACCTCGCTGAGCAGGTCGCGCCCGGTCCGGTGCTCGAGGTGATCGAGGAGCCGCTGCGCGACTTCGCCGGGTCGCGTGCGGCGACGATCGGCTTCCTCACGGGTCTCGCCATCGCGCTGTGGTCGGCGTCGGGATACATCGCGGCGTTCACGCGGGCGATGAACCGCATCCTCGAGATCGACGAGGGTCGGCCGTTCTGGAAGCTGCGCCCGTTCCAGCTCCTCATCACGATCGGGGCGATCCTCCTCGTGACGGTCATCGCCGTGATCCTCGTCGTCTCCGGTCCGGTCGCGGATGCCGTCGGCGAGGCGCTGGGCGTCGGCGAGACGCTCCGCACGGTCTGGGATGTCGCCAAGTGGCCCCTGCTGGCGCTCGTCGTCGTGATGGTGGTCGCGCTGCTGTACTACGCGACCCCGAACGCCCGGCAGCCCAGATTCCGCTGGATCAGCTTCGGCGCCCTCATCGCGATCGTCCTCATGTTGGTCGCGTCGGGCGGCTTCGCCCTCTACGTGGCGAACTTCTCCGACTACGACCGGACCTACGGCTCCCTCGCGGGCATCATCGTCTTCCTGCTGTGGCTGTGGATCACCAACGCCGCGCTGCTGCTCGGCGCCGAGTTCAACGCGGAACTCGAGCGCACCCGCCAGCTGCAGGCGGGCATCCGCGCCGAGTCGCGCCTCAGGATGCCACCACGCGGCACGAGGACGCTCGAGAAGGCCGCCGAGCGGCACCGACGCGACCTCGAGCTGGGTCGCGACATCCGGCGGGCGCACACCGCGGACGATCGTGAGGACGTCACCGCGGACGACGGTCCGGTGGGCGACGATCCCAGAGACGACGGTCCAGTGGACGGTTCCGAGCGTGCGGAGGCCGATCGCGAGTGAAGCGCCCGGGCCTCCTCGAGCCATCCGTTCGATGGAGGCCCCGCCCAGCGGCCCGGCCGTAGACTCGATGACGTGCCTGCAGTGAATCTCGGAATGCCCAAGGTCCCCGAAGTCCTCGCGCCCCGGCGCAAGTCCCGGCAGATCAAGGTGGGCAAGGTGCTCGTCGGCGGCGACGCCCCGGTGAGCGTGCAGTCGATGACGACGACGCCCACGCCGAACATCAACGCGACCCTGCAGCAGATCGCCGAGCTCACCGCCTCGGGCTGCGACATCGTGCGCGTCGCCGTGCCGAGCCGCGACGACGCCGAGGCGCTGCCGATCATCGCGAAGAAGAGCCAGATCCCGGTCATCGCCGACATCCACTTCCAGCCGAACTACGTGTACGCGGCGATCGACGCCGGCTGCGCCGCGGTGCGCGTGAACCCCGGCAACATCCGCAAGTTCGACGACCAGGTCGGCGAGATCGCCAAGCGCGCGGCCGCGGCCGGGGTGTCGATCCGCATCGGCGTGAACGCCGGCTCGCTCGACCCGCGCCTGCTCCAGAAGTACGGCAAGGCGACGCCCGAGGCGCTCGTCGAGTCGGCCGTCTGGGAGGCGAGCCTCTTCGAGGAGCACGACTTCCACGACTTCAAGATCTCGGTCAAGCACAACGACCCGATCGTCATGGTGAAGGCCTACCGCATGCTCGCGGAGCGCGGCGACTGGCCGCTGCACCTCGGCGTCACCGAGGCCGGCCCGGCCTTCCAGGGCACGATCAAGTCGGCGACCGCCTTCGGCATCCTCCTCGGCGAGGGCATCGGCGACACGATCCGGGTCTCGCTCTCGGCCCCGCCCGTCGAGGAGGTGAAGGTCGGACTGCAGATCCTGCAGTCGCTGAACCTCCGCGAGCGCAAGCTCGAGATCGTCTCCTGCCCGTCCTGCGGGCGCGCGCAGGTCGACGTCTACAAGCTCGCGAACGACGTCACCGACGGGCTCGAGGGCATGAGCGTGCCGCTCCGCGTCGCCGTCATGGGCTGCGTCGTGAACGGCCCGGGCGAGGCCCGCGAGGCCGACCTCGGCGTGGCATCCGGCAACGGCAAGGGGCAGATCTTCGTCAAGGGCGAGGTCATCAAGACCGTGCCCGAGGCCGAGATCGTCGAGACGCTCATCGCCGAGGCGAACCGCATCGCCGGCGAGATGGGCGCGGACGCGCCGGTCGGCACGCCGACGGTCGTCACCCCCTAGGCGAGGCGGATGACGCGGGCCCTGTCCGCGCGCGGCTGCCGCGAGTAGTCTGGGCCGCCACGGGCGCCCGGGGCGGTGCCCGGGGGAGGGATCGCGATGCGCGGCGACGGATACGAATACCCGGACGAGGCCGGCTACCCGGACGGCACGGGCACCTTGCACGAGGGCACCGACGAGACGTCGACCACAGGAACCGACGACGACGCCGACGAGAACGACGAGGCCGACGCCGCCGAGGACGAGCTCGAATCGTTCGCGATGGGCGACGAACGGGACGCCGAGGGCGACTGAGACCCGTCTCGCGCAGGGTCGGCCCGCGACATCCGCCCTGCATAGAATCGTCGGGTGCCCACACGCCTGACGAACTTCTTCCTCCGCACGCTCCGTGAAGACCCTGCCGACGCCGAGGTCGCGAGCCACAAGCTGCTCGTTCGCGCCGGCTACATCCGGCGCCAGGCGCCGGGCGTGTTCGCGTGGCTGCCGCTCGGCCTGCGGGTCAAGGCGAAGATCGAGCGCGTCGTCCGCGAGGAGATGGAGGCGGCGGGCGCGCACGAGGTGCACTTCCCGGCGCTGCTGCCGCGCGAGCCCTACGAGCAGACCGGTCGCTGGACCGAGTACGGCGACGCGCTCTTCCGCCTGAAGGACCGCAAGGAGGCGGACTACCTGCTCGCGCCGACGCACGAGGAGGTCTTCACGCTGCTCGTCAAGGACCTCTACTCGTCGTACAAGGAGCTGCCGCTCACGATCTACCAGATCCAGGACAAGTACCGCGACGAGGCACGGCCGCGCGCCGGACTGCTGCGTGGTCGCGAATTCACGATGAAGGACGCGTACTCGTTCGACGTCTCCGACGCGGGCCTCGATGCCTCGTACCAGGCGCAGCGCGACGCGTACGAGCGGATCTTCACCCGGCTCGGCCTCGACTACGTCATCGTCCAGGCGGATGCGGGCGCCATGGGCGGATCCAAGAGCGAGGAGTTCCTGCACCCGACCCCGGTCGGCGAGGACACCTTCGTCCGCTCCGCCGGCGGCTACGCCGCGAACGTCGAGGCGTTCACGACGATCGCGCCCGCGTCGATCCCGTTCGACGGACTTCCGCCGGCCGAGATCCTCGACTCGCCGAACACGCCGACGATCGCGACCCTCGTCGATCTCGCGAACCTCGAGTACCCGCGGCCCGACGGTCGCGACTGGACCGCGGCCGACACGCTGAAGAACGTCGTGCTCGCGCTCACGCACCCCGACCGCACCCGCGAGATCGTCGTCGTCGGCATCCCCGGTGACCGCGAGGTCGATGCCAAGCGCATCGAGGTCGCGTTCGCCCCCGCCGAGGTCGAGGCCGCCACGGAGGCGGACTTCGCGGCGCACCCCGGTCTCGTGAAGGGCTACATCGGTCCGTGGTCGCCCGATGGTCCGGTGCTCGGCGCCGAGTCCGCGACCGGCATCCGGTACCTCGTCGACCCCCGCATCGTCGACGGCACCGAGTGGATCACCGGGGCGAACCTCGACGAGAAGCACGTGTTCGGCCTCGTCGCCGGTCGCGACTTCGTCGCCGACGGCACGATCGAGGCCGCGAACGTGCGCGAGGGCGACCCGGCACCGGATGGCTCGGGGCCGGTCGAGCTCGCGCGAGGCATGGAGATCGGCCACGTCTTCCAGCTCGGCCGCAAGTACGCCGAGGCGCTCGGGCTCAAGGTGCTCGACGAGAACGGCAAGCTCGCGACGGTCACGATGGGCTCCTACGGGATCGGCGTGACCCGCATCCTCGCGATCATCGCCGAGCTGCACAACGACGACAAGGGCCTCGTCTGGCCCGCCTCGGTCGCGCCGTTCGACGTGCACGTACTCGCCACCGGCAAGGACCAGGCGGCGTTCGAGGCGGCCGAGCGGGTGGTGGCCGACCTCGAGGCAGGTGGTCTGGAGGTGCTCTTCGACGATCGCCCGAAGCTCTCGCCGGGCGTGAAGTTCGCCGATGCCGAGCTCATCGGCGTGCCGACCATCGTCATCGCGGGCCGAGGCGTCGCGGACGGCCTCGTGGAGGTCTGGGACCGGGCGACGGGCGAGCGCACGAGCGTGCCGATCGACGGGGTGCGCGCGGCGCTCGATCGCTGACCTGCCCCTGACGCGGCGAGGGCCGGTGCGGATGCTCCGCCCCGGCCCTCACGCGTCGCCGCGCAAGTCTCACATGCGCGCGTACTTCGCGCGGGCGAAGCAATAGGCGCCGTACACGATCAGGCCGGCTCCGACGAGCCAGAGCAGGACCGTGCCGAACGGCAGTTCGGCGAGGCTCTTCAACGCGGCATCGAGCCCGCCGGCCTTCTCCGGGTCCCGGGTCAGCGATGCGACGATCCAGAGGATGCCGATGACGCCGACCGCGATGCCCTTGGCGATGTAGCCGACCGTGCCGAGCGTGAGGACGCCCTTCCGCACCGGGTCGCCCGGGAGCGACAGGTGCTTGGCGAAGCGCTGCGTCGCGCCGCGGTAGACGAAGGCGATGCCGACCCCGAGGATGACGAGCCCGACGAGGACGAGCAGGAACACGCCGCCCGGAGCCGCGAGGAGCTGTGCGCTCAGGGTCTGCGACGACTGGTCCGAGTCGGAACGGCCTCCGAGCGCGTACACGAGCGACGTGATGCCGATCGAGACGTAGGCGATCGCGGTGCCGACGTACTTGATGCGGTGGCCCCACTTCTTCTTCGTGTCCGGCTCGCGCTCGAGGAACGCCTCGGTGACCTGCCAGATCGCGAGGGCGAACAGCCCCAGCGCGATGACCCAGAGCAGCACCATCCCGAAGGGCAGGCTCGCGAGCTGCTGCATCGCGCCGCTCTGGTCGGCCTCGCCACCGGCGCCCTGCGCGACCGAGATCGCGATGCCGCCGATGACGATGTGCACGATGCCGAGCACGACGAAGCCGACGCGCGCGGCGATCTCGAAGGCACGGGAGTTCTGCGCCGCGCTGGCCGCGGCCTTGCCTCTATCGCTCATCATCCGCACAGCGTAGCGACGGCGGCGCCACTCGCGGCAGGTCGGCGCCCGTGGTTGCGCGCGGTGGATCGGGAGTGGTATCCGCCGGCGCGACGCGTCCGCGGGCCGGTTCCCACGGCGTGCGCCCGCCGTTCACCCGCGGGACGCCGCCGCGTCGACCGCCGGTCACTCCGACCCGACAGGCTCAGCGCGTCCGTCCGGCCCGACGCGCGGGCGTCCGCGCACTGAACGAGGAGCGTCCATGACCATTCCCGAACTCCGACTCACGCCGGTCTCCCACGCGATCGGCAAGCGGTCGCCGGTGACCTGCCGTCTGAAGTGCGCCGACGCGTGCCTCGGTCCCGAGTGCAACACGTCCGGCAACGCCCATTTCCGCGACATCGCGTCGCAGGCGATCTCGCGACGGTCGGTGCTCGGGCTCGGCGTCGCGGGCGCGGTCGGCCTCGTGGTCGGCGGTGCCGCAGGCGGCGGTGCCGCTCCCGCGTATGCGGCGAAGCCCGGAACCGCCGGTCTCGCGTTCACCCCGATCGCGCCCGTCGACCGGACGGTCGACGCCTTCACCGTTCCGGCGGGCTACCGCTGGCAGCCGATCATCCGGTGGGGCGACCCGCTGTTCTCGTCCGTCCCGGCGTTCGACTTCGATCACCAGACCGCCAAGGCCCAGGCCGGGCAGTTCGGCTACAACAACGACTACCTCGACATCATCGCCGACCCGAGCGGCAAGACCGGGGTGCTCGTGACCAACCACGAGTACGTGAACCCAGACCTCATGTTCACGCCGACGAACGACCCGGAAGAGCGTCGCCGTCGCGGCGAGATCTACAAGGCGGCGATGGGCATGGCCGTCGTCGAGGTGAAGCGCCGCCGCGTCGGCGACCCGTGGGAGTACGTCGTCGACGGCCGGCGCAGTCGCCGGCTCACCGTCGAGTCCACCTTCGAGCTCACCGGCCCGGCTGCCGGTTCCGACCTCGTGAAGACGACGGCGGACCCCGAGGGCCGGTGGGTCAAGGGCACCCTCGGCAACTGCGCCGGCGGCACGACCCCGTGGGGCACGGTGCTCTCGGGCGAGGAGAACTTCAACGGCTACTTCGCCTGGGCGGCCGACACCGCCGAGCAGCGGCGCTACAGCGCCAGCTCGACCACGGCGACCGAGACCGGGTGGGAGCAGTACGACGAGCGCTTCGACGCGCACCACCCGGGCTACGTCAACGAGCCGAACCGCTTCGGGTGGATCGTCGAGATCGACCCGAGCGACCCGACGTCGACGCCGAAGAAGCACACCGCGATGGGCCGCTTCAAGCACGAGGGCGCGAACGTCACGATCGCCGAGGACGGGCGCGTCGTGGCGTACATGGGCGACGACGAGCGCAACGACTACCTGTACAAGTTCGTCTCGAAGGGCCGCTACACCGCGGCCACGTCGACGGGAGCGCGCAAGAGGAATATGACCCTGCTCAGCGAGGGCGACCTCTTCGTGGCGCGCTTCTCGGGCAACTCGCCGGCTGCCGAGATCACCGGCACGGGAGCGCTGCCGACCGACGGCGCCTTCGACGGAACCGGCGAGTGGATCGCGCTCACCCGGGGCGGCGAGAGCGTCGTGCCCGGCATGACGACCGAGCAGGTGCTCGTCTACACTCGCCTCGCCGCCGACCTCATGGGCGCCACCAAGATGGACCGCCCCGAGGACGTCGAGCCGAACCCGCTGACGGGCAAGGTGTACCTGGCCCTGACGAACAACAGCCGCCGCACGGTCGCGACCCTCGACGAGGTCAACCCGATCACCGGCAACCGCTACGGCCACGTCGTCGAGCTCACCGAGACCGCGGGCCAGGCCGGCGAGACCTTCGGCTGGAGCATCCTGCTCCTCTGCGGCGATCCGGCGGTCACCGACTACACGTACTTCGCCGGCTTCCCGAAGGACCTCGTCTCGCCGATCTCGTGCCCGGACAACGTCGCGTTCGACTCCGAGGGCAACCTCTGGATCTCGACCGACGGGGCGCCGAGCACCATCGGCTACAACGACGGCCTGTTCCGGGTGCCGCTCGAGGGCGACCAGCGGGGCAACGTGCAGCAGTTCCTCTCGGTGCCGCGCGAGGCGGAGACGTGCGGGCCCGTGATCCACGACCGCGAGGGCCTCGTGTTCGTCGCGGTGCAGCACCCCGGCGAGAACGGTGCGGTCGGCGCGCAGACGTCGTACTTCCCCGACTACGTCGCGGCGCACTCCGGCGACAAGGTCGCCGCGCCGCGACCGTCGGTCGTGCAGGTCTGGAAGGGCTGAGCAGCCTGATCCGCGGGCGGTGACGGATGCCGCGGCATCCGTCACCGCCTTCGCTCGCGCGCCGAGACGACGGCGCCCGGCGCTCAGTCCTCGTGGTGCAGGTGGTCGCGGTGCTTCTCCGACTGCCGCGCTGCGACGGCCACCTCGATCGGACCGGTGACCGATCGCTCGTCGACCCAGCACTCGATGCCCGTGACATCCGGCAGCCGGTCTCGCGTGAACACCGGGTCGCGGCCATCGCGTCGCTGGCTGGTGTAGTCGCGGAGCAGCCGGAACGCCACGCCCGATAGCAGCGCGATCGCGACGAGGTTCACCACGGCCATGAGGCCCATGAGGCCGTCGGCGGTGTTCCAGACGAGGTCGGCCCCCGCGACCGAGCCGACGAAGATGGCGACGACGACGAGCGACCGGTACGTCGTGAGCACCCACGGCTTCGGCGAGATGAACTCGATGTTCGACTCGCCGTAGTAGTAGTTGCCGAGGATCGAACTGAACGCGAGCAGGAACACCACGATGGTGAGCAGGATGCTCGCCCAGGGCCCGAGGTTCGCGACCACCGCGTCCTGCGTGAGCCCGATGCCGCGGGTGGCCCCGGCGAGGTCGGGGTTCGACACCAGGATGATGAATGCGGTGATGGAGCAGACCAGGAAGGTGTCGAAGTAGACCCCGAGGGTCTGCACGAGGCCCTGCTTCACGGGGTGCGTGACCGCGGCGCTCGCGCCCGCGTTCGGCGCCGAGCCGAGTCCCGCCTCGTTCGAGAACATGCCCCGCTTCACCCCGGTCAGGATGATCGTGCCGAGCGTCGCGCCGACGACCTCGTTGAAGCCGAACGCCTCGGTGAAGATCGACGCGAACACCGCAGGCAGTTCGGTGATGTTCATCGCCACGATCACGAGGCCGACGAGCAGGTAGATGAGCGCCATGAGCGGCACGACCGCCTGGGTGACGCTGGCGATTCGACGGACGCCGCCGAAGACCACGAGACCCGTGAGCGTCGCGAGCACGGCACCGACCACCCACGCGATCCACACGGGCGCGCCGTCGGGCGCGACCGTGCTCCCGAACGACGCGCTGATCGTGTTCGCCTGCAGCGACGAGAATGCGAACGGGAAGCAGAGGATGAGGATGACGGCGAACAGGATGCCCGCCCAGCGCGCCTTCAGGCCCCGCTCGATGTAGTACGCCGGTCCGCCGCGGAAGCCGTCCTTGTCGCGGACCTTGAAGAGCTGCCCGAGGCTCGACTCCACGAACGCCGAGGCGCCGCCGACGAAGGCCATGAGCCACATCCAGAAGATCGCCCCGGGTCCGCCGATCGCGATCGCCGTGCCGACTCCGGCGATGTTGCCGACGCCGACCCGCGAGGCCGCGGAGATCGTGAACGCCTGGAACGCGGACACCGACTGCGGCCGGCCCGACTCGTCGCGCGGGGTCTTGTCGGTGAGGGTCCGGAACATCTCCGGGATGAGGCGGAACTGCACGACGCCGGAGCGCACCGTGAAGTAGAGGCCGAGCAGCACCACGACGGGCAGCACGATCCAGGTCCAGAGCGTGTCGCCCGCGGCGAGCACGAGGTCGTTGAGCGCGTCCATGAGCACAGCATGCCAGCCCGACCGACGATCGGCCGGTCGATCCGGCGGATCACGGCCTGCGCGTCGCCGGTCTGGGCCGCGCATCGCCGATCAGCCGTTCGGCGGCATCGGCGGCCGCGCTCGCGCCGTCGGCGGAGCGGATCCGCTCGCCGAGGCGCCCGGCGGCGTCGTGCACCTGCGCATCGGCGAGGAGCTCGGTGACCGCGGTCGCGATCCGATCGACCGAGGCGAACCGGGGGAGCATTCGGCCGGCGCCGGCGCGCTCGATGCTGCGCGCGACGGCCGGTTGGTCGATCAGCGGGTGCATCGGCAGCAGCAGTACGGGCAGGCCGTGCGCCACGGCGCGGAAGCTCGTCGAGTGCCCGCCGTGGCCGATGAGCAGCGACGCGGTGCGGAAGAGCTCGCCGTGATCGGCGCGATCGCGCACCTCGACGTTCGTCGGCACCCGGAGCGCGCGATCGGGATGCAGGCCGCCGAGCGTCACGACGCCCCGGACGGGGAGCGCGGCGAGCACCGCCAGGACCCGCTCGTACGCCTGCGTCTGGCCCGGGAACCACGTCGTCGACAGGCTCACGGCCACGAGCGGCGGCTCGGGTGCTCGCAGCCGGGGCGCGCCGGTCTCGACCGGACCCACCCATTCCGCGGTCCGCGCGAGCTCCGTCCGACCGTTCGAGGCGGGATCGAGCCCCAGGTCCGAGACGACGAGGCGCGCGCCGGCGCGCCGCCACTCGGCGCGTGGGTCGGTGCCGCGCAGTCGGGACAGGAGCCCGGCGGGGCCCGAGCGGTAGGGGCCATCCCAGAACGAGAGGTAGGTGTGGAACATCGCCGCCGTGGGAACGCCGCGCACACGGGCGCCGCGGAGCGCCGACGGCATCAGGCAGTCGATGATGGCGAGGTCCGCGTTCCGCACCGCCTCGCCGACCTCCCGCTCGAGGGCGACGTCGGATGCGAGCCGCCCGGCCTCGATGGCGGCGCGCGCCATGCTCCGTGGTCCGGTGCCGCTCCACGACTCGAGGTGCTCGAGCGGATGGAACGGGAGGGCCGAGGCGGCCACCGCCTCCGCCTGCCTGCGGTGCCCGAGCACCGTGACCGCGTGCCCGCGCCGAGCGAGTTCCTCCGCCAGCCGCAACGCGGGAGGCACGTTGCCACCCGCATCGACGGTGACGACGGACACGTTGGACACGGTCGATCCCCTTTCCGCATGGTGGGATCTCCATTGACGCGGGATGACCACGGTCCTGTCAACCGGACGCACGGGCCGGGCAGGTGCCCGAGGCGGTCGACCCGGGCACCTGCATCCTCGCTCGCGGGAGCTCGAGTCGACGACGCGCAGCCGGACGCACCCCGGGGCCCGCTCGGTGCCGCCCGCGCCCCGGTGATCCGGTACGCTTGAGTGTTCCGCCCGGGAGGGGGAGGCGGACTGAGAGCTGAATAGAGGAGGCCGGAATGGACATCGACCTCAGCGTGCTCCGCATGATGGAGCGCGAGAAGGAGATCCCGTTCGACGAACTGGTGCAGATCATCGAGCAGGCGATCCTGATGGCCTACCTCAAGCACACCAACCCCGCGCAGCACGGGCACGCCAACCCCAAGGGCGCCCGCGCGCACCTCGACCGCAAGACCGGGCACGTGTCGATCTACGTGCCGGAGTACGACGAGGAGGGGAACGTCATCGGCGAGGCCGAGGACTCCCCGAGCGACTTCGGCCGCATCGCGGCCTTCGCTGCGAAGCAGGTCATCAACCAGCGCCTGCGCGACATCGCCGACGACGCCGTGCTCGGCGAGTTCCGCGGGCGCGAGGGCGACATCGTCGCCGGCGTCATCCAGCAGGGACCGAACCCGCGGATGGTGCACATCGACCTCGGCACGGTCGAGGCCATCCTGCCGCCGGAGGAGCAGGTGCCCGGCGAGGAGTACGCGCACGGCCAGCGCATCCGGGTCTACGTCACGAGCGTCGCCAAGGGCGCGAAGGGACCGTCGATCACGGTCTCGCGCACGCACCCCGCGCTCGTCCGCAAGCTGTTCGCGCTCGAGGTGCCCGAGATCGCCTCCGGGGTCGTCGAGATCGTCTCGCTCGCGCGCGAGGCCGGCCATCGCACGAAGATCGCCGTGCGCGCCAACCAGCCGGGCGTCAACGCCAAGGGCGCCTGCATCGGCGAGCTCGGCCAGCGCGTGCGCGCGGTCACCGCCGAGCTCGGCAGCGAGAAGATCGACATCGTCGACTGGAACGAGGACCTCTCGACGTTCGTCGCATCGGCGCTCTCGCCGGCGAAGGTCACGAGCGCCTACGTGATCGACGAGGGCACCCGCGCCGTGCGCGCGCTCGTGCCCGACTACCAGCTCTCGCTCGCCATCGGCAAGGAGGGCCAGAACGCCCGCCTCGCGGCCAAGCTCACCGGTGCGAAGATCGACATCCAGCCGGACTCGATCCTCGACCAGGCGTGAGGTGCGCCGGCCGCCCCGGCGGCGGTCGGAAGACGCCCAGCGTGGAGGTGTAGGATGGATCCGGTCAGAACGTGCATCGGATGCCGTTCGCGCGCCCCGCGATCCTCGCTTCTGAGGATCGTCGCCCAGCACACCAGAGTCCTCGCCGACACGTCGGCGGTGCTCCCCGGGCGTGGCGCGTGGCTGCATCCGACGCTCGAGTGCTTCCGACTCGCCCAGCGACGGCGCGCCTTCGGGCGCGCACTTCGCGTGAGCGGCGAGCTGGACACATCCGATGTAGAGAACAGGCTGAACGGCTAATGGACAACTCATGAGCGGCTCGAAATGAGACCCGTCCGCCATTGATGGTCCACCCCTGTCCCGGGGTCGGACCCGGAACAGGAGAGAAGTGGCTGCCAAACCACGCGTACACGAGATCGCCAGCGAGCTCGGCGTCGACAGCAAGGTCGCGCTCGAGAAGCTGAAGGAGATGGGCGAATACGTCAAGGGCCCGTCGTCCTCGATCGAACCCCCCGTCGCACGTCGCCTCCGGGCCGCCCTCGAGGGCGCCGGCGCGGCGAGCAAGCCGGCCCAGGCACCCAAGCCGGCGGCTGCGAAGCCCGGCCCGAAGCCGGCTCCGAAGCCCGCGGCCGCGCCCCCGGCCGACGCTCCGATGAGCGTCGCCGAGCGCCAGGCCGAGGCCGAGAAGAAGGCCGCAGCCGCGGCCGCCGAGAAGACGTCCGCGCCGGCGGCATCCGCCGAGACCGCGGCGCCGTCCACGCCGCGCCCCGGCGGCGCGCCGAAGCCCGGCGCCCCGAAGCCGGCCGACGTGGCGCGCCTCGGCGCGCCGAAGCCCGGCCAGAGCGCACCGCGTCCGGGCGGCCCCCGCCCCGGCGCGCCGCGCCCCGGCAACAACCCGTACTCGAGCTCGCAGGGCATGGGCCAGCGCCCGAGCCAGCCGCGACCGGGCAACAACCCGTTCTCGAGCTCGCAGGGCATGGGCCAGCGCCCGACCCCGGGCAACATCCCGCGGCCGCAGCCCCCGCGTCCCGGTTCGCCGCGCCCCGGCGCCCCGCGTCCGGGCGGTGGCGGCGGCGGTCGTCCCGGCGGCTTCCAGCGCCCCGGCGGCGGTGGCGGCGGCCCGCGTCCCGGCGGCGCCGGCGGCGGCTTCCGCCCGGGCGGCGCGCCCGGCGGCGGCTTCGGCGGCCCGCGGCCCGGTGGCGGCGGCGGTCGCGGTCGCGGCCCCGGCGGCGGCACGGCCGGTGCGTTCGGTCGCGGTGGCGGCAAGAGCAAGGCCCGCAAGTCCAAGCGGACGAAGCGGCAGGAATTCGAGATGCGGGAGGCCCCGTCGCTCGGCGGCGTGAGCGTCCCGCGCGGCGACGGCAACACCGTCATCCGCCTGCGCCGCGGCGCCTCGATCTCCGACTTCGCCGACAAGATCGACGCGAACCCCGGTTCGCTCGTCACCGTGCTGTTCCACCTCGGTGAGATGGCGACGGCGACCGAGTCGCTCGACGAGGCCACCTTCGAGGTGCTCGGCGCCGAGCTCGGCTACAAGATCCAGGTCGTCTCCCCGGAGGACGAGGACAAGGAGCTCCTCGAGGGCTTCGACATCGACCTCGACGCCGAAGAGGCAGAGGAGTCCGACGAGGACCTCCAGGCGCGTCCGCCCGTCGTGACCGTCATGGGCCACGTCGACCACGGCAAGACCCGACTGCTCGACGCGATCCGCAATGCGAACGTCGTCGCGGGCGAGGCCGGCGGCATCACCCAGCACATCGGTGCGTACCAGGTGCACACCGAGCACGAGGGGCTGGACCGCGCGATCACCTTCATCGACACCCCGGGTCACGAGGCGTTCACCGCCATGCGTGCCCGTGGCGCCCAGGTGACCGACATCGCGATCCTCGTGGTCGCGGCCGACGACGGCATCATGCCGCAGACGGTCGAGGCGCTGAACCACGCCCAGTCGGCGAACGTGCCGATCGTGGTCGCGGTGAACAAGATCGACAAGCCCGACGCCAACCCCGCCAAGGTGCGCCAGCAGCTCACCGAGTTCGGGCTCGTGGCCGAGGAGTACGGCGGCGACGTCCTGTTCGTCGACGTATCGGCACGCGAGAACATCGGCATCCAGGAGCTCCTCGACGCGGTGCTCCTGACCGCCGACGCCGGGCTCGACCTGCGCGCGAACCCCGACAAGGACGCCCGAGGCGTGGCCATCGAGGCCAAGCTCGACAAGGGCCGCGGCGCCGTGGCGACCGTGCTCATCCAGTCGGGCACCCTCAAGGTCGGCGATGCGATCGTCGCGGGCACGGCGTACGGCCGCGTCCGCGCGATGAGCGACGAGAACGGCGAGCCCGTGGCCGCCGCGACGCCGTCGCGGCCGGTCCAGGTGCAGGGTCTCTCGAGCGTCCCGCGCGCCGGTGACACCTTCCTCGTCACCGAGGAGGACCGCACCGCCCGCCAGATCGCCGAGAAGCGCGAGGCCGCCGAGCGGAACGCCCAGCTGGCCAAGGCCCGCAAGCGCATCTCGCTCGAGGACTTCACGCGTGCGCTGGAGGAGGGCAAGGTCGAGGCGCTCAACCTCATCATCAAGGGCGACGTGTCGGGTGCCGTCGAGGCGCTCGAGGAGTCGCTGATGAAGATCGAGGTCGACGATTCGGTCCAGCTCCGCATCCTGCACCGCGGTGTGGGCGCCGTCACCGAGAGCGACATCGACCTCGCCACGATCGACAACGCGATCGTGATCGGGTTCAACGTCCGCCCCGACGTGAAGGCGCGCGAGCGCGCCGCCCGCGAGGGCGTCGACGTGCGCTTCTACAACGTCATCTACAACGCGATCGACGACATCGAGAACTCGCTCAAGGGCATGCTCAAGCCCGAGTTCGAAGAGGTGCAGTCGGGTGTCGCCGAGATCCGCGAGGTGTTCCGCTCCTCGAAGTTCGGCAACATCGCCGGTGTCATCGTGCGGTCGGGAACGATCACGCGCAACGCCAAGGCACGCGTCATCCGCGACGGCGTCGTGGTCGGCGACAACCTCGCGATCGAGTCGCTCCGCCGGTTCAAGGACGACGTCACCGAGGTCCGCACGGACTTCGAGGCGGGCATCGGCCTCGGCAAGTACAACGACATCCAGGTCGGCGACGAGATCGAGACCGTCGAGATGCGCGAGAAGCCGCGGGCCTAGGCCCTCGGTGCGGGGCCCCGTTCGTCGACACGATGAGCGGGGCCCCGACCCCTCCACCAGAACCGAAGAGACCGCACCGGGCGACGCCGCAGCCGCGGCATCCGGAGCGGAACGGAAAGGCAGGCCATCATGGCCGATCCGCAGCGGGCCAGGAAGCTGGCCGACCGCATCAAGGAGATCGTGGCGCGTCGCCTCGACAAGGGACTGCGCGACCCGCGCCTCGGGTTCGTCACGATCACCGACGTCCGCGTCACCGGCGACCTCCAGCACGCGAGCATCTTCTACACCGTGTACGGCACCGACGAGGAGCGTCGCGACTCGGCGCTCGCGCTCAAGGCGGCGACCGGGATGCTGCGCAGTGAGGTCGGGCGCAACATCACGGCCCGGCTCACCCCGACGCTCGAGTTCATCGCCGACGCGATCCCCGAGAACGCGCAGCACATCGAGGACCTGCTCCGCGAGGCGCGCGAGCGCGACGCCGAGACCTCGGCGCTCGCCGCGTCCGCGCAGTACGCGGGCGACGCCGACCCGTACGTCACGCCGCGTGAGATCGACGAGGAGTTCGAGAGCTAGATCCTCGACTCGTGCCCGAGGGCGGTCAGGATGCCTCGCCGCAGCCAGTCGCGGTAGGCCTCGTCACCGAGGCCGAGGTCGTCGCGGACACGACGGTACGAGTCCGTCGACCCGATCGCGAGGATCGTCGCGACCCGCTCCGAACGGCTCGCGCCGCCGGAGGTCCATCCGCGTTCCTCGCAGAGCGCGACGACCGCGTCGGCAGACCGGATGATGCTCGCGATCATCGCGTCGTGCCGGACGCGCAACTCGGGATCGACGAGTGATTCGGCGACGAGCAGCGCCCAGAGCGAGGCCACCCTCGCGTTGAGCGTGACCATGGCGTCAGCCAGCAGCGAGGCGAATCCCTCGGCATCGACCTGTCGCAGGATATCCGCGCCGAGGTCGAACGCGAAGACGAGGTGCTCGCCTTCCGTGCCGAAGGAGGAGACCTCGACGGCGGCCTGGAGCAGCGCCGACTTCGGGCCGTTGACGTTCACGGTGTCGGCGGAGACTCCCGCGCGCGACGCGATGTCGGCGATCCGGGTGCCCGAGTAGCCGCGTTCGCGGAACATCTCCGCGGCCGCCACGACGATGCGGCGCCGCGTCTCGGCGGCGCGCTCGGAACGGAGTCGGTTGTCGTAGCTTCTCGGCATATTGACCCTATCGCTGATCGGGTGAATACTAGCAGCGACCCGCATCACGCGCTGGAGGCGCATCATGTCCTCGATCCTCTTGACTGCGATTCCATTGGACGGCCACGTCCGGCCGATGCTGGAGGTCGGCCGCGCGCTGGTCGACGCCGGGCACTCGATCCGCTTCCTGACCGGCGTCGCCTACGCGGAGGAGGTCGAGGCGATCGGGGCGGTGCACGTCGCCCTGCCGGAGAGCGCCGACATCACCGCAGCCATGCTCGATGCCGGGCGCGAGCGTGACGGGCGGCGGCTGAGCGGCATCCGTGGGGCCATCGACAACACCCGCCGCAACTTCATCGAGACGCTGCCCGGATGGATGGACGCGATCGACGCCGAGATCGACGGCGGCGTCCACGCCATCGTCGGCGACGGGACGGTCTTCGCACTCGGGATGGTCTGCGCTCGTCCACGGGGCAGCCGGCCGCCGATCATCGCCTGCGGCTTCTTCCCGGTGGTGCTGCTCAGCCGGGATGCCGCGCCGCCGATGCTCGGGCTCGCGCCGCGGAGCGACGCGATCGGGCGACTGCGCAATCGACTCCTCAACGCCGTCGTGACGAAGGTCGTGTTCCGCGGGCTCCAACGCGAGGCCGACGCCGTCGCCCTCGAGCGCACCGGACGGAGGCTCCCGACCTTCCTCACCGACTGGCCCCGGGCCGCGGAACGGTTCGTCCAGTTCTCCGTGCCGTCCTTCGAGTACCCCAGGAGCGATGCACCGGACAGCCTCGTGTTCGTCGGACGGCTCGGGGCGCACACGTCGACGGCCCCGCTTCCGTCGTGGTGGCCCGACCTCGACGAGGCGGATCTCGTCGTCCACGTCAGCCAGGGCACACTCGCCAATCGGGACTTCGACGAGCTCATCCGCCCGACCGTCCGCGCACTCGCCGATCGCCCCGGCGTCCTCGTCGTGGTCTCGACCGGCGGGCGACCGGAGTCCGACGTCGGGCCGGTGCCGCGGAACGTGCGCGTCGCCTCGATGCTGGACTACGAGCGGCTCATGCCCTCGGTCGACGTCTTCGTCACGAACGGCGGATACGGGTCCCTGACCGCGGCGCTCGCGCACGGCGTCCCGGTCGTCGCCGCAGGCGACACCGAGGAGAAGGTCGAGACGTGCGCACGCGTCGCGTGGTCCGGCGTCGGCATCGACCTTCGGACGGGCACTCCCGACGACGACGATGTCGATCGGGCGGTACGGCGCGTGCTCGAGGACCCGCGCTACCGACGAGCGGCGGAGCGGATCCGGGACGAGATCCGGACGGCGCCGGGGAAACGCGGCCTCCTCGACGCGGTGGAGGCCGTGCTCGCGCCGGCCCGGCCCCCGGGCGCCTCAGGCGGGTGACGCACCGCGGCCGAGGAGCGCGTCGCGCGCCTCGGCCATCCGTGCGCGGAGCGCGGCGATGAACGCGACCGCCGTCGGCTGTCGCAGCGCCTCGGGGCGGCACACGAGCCAGTAGGGGAGCCGTTCCTCGATCTCCTCCGAGAAGAGCCGGACGAGGTCGTCGTGCGGGTCCGCCAGGAACGCGGGGAGCAGTCCGAAGCCGGCGCCGGCGCGCGTCGCGTCGACGTGCACGTAGACGTTGGTGCTCGACACCGCGTCGACCATCCCGCGGGTCGAGCGGCGCGCCGCGTCGAGCGCGTCGACCTGCAGCATCGACTCGATGAAGTAGACGAGGGGCTCCCCGGCGAGGGCTTCGACGGAGGCGGGCACCCCGCGCCGGTCGAGCAGGCCGCGGCTCGCGTAGAAGCCGAGCACGTAGTCGCCGAGGTGGATCGCCTCGGCGCGGTGCACATGCGGCTTCCCGACGACGACCTCCAGGTCGACCCCGACGCGCTGCTGCGCGGCGCGTCGGGTCGCGGCGACGATCTCGAGCGAGACATCCGGATGACGCGCCCGCAGCGCCGCCATCGCGGGCGAGGCGATGAACCCGCTGAAGCCGTCCGTGGCCGACAGGCGCACGACGCCCGCCAGTCTGGGCTCGGCCGGGGAGAGGCGCCGCAGCGCCTGCTCGACCTCCTCCGCGGCGGCGAGCGCGTGCTCGCCGAGCGGGGTGAGCACCCACCCGGCTGCGCCGCGGACGAGCACGCGGCCCCCGAGCGCCTGCTCGAGCGCGTCGATCCGCCGGGCGATCGTCGTGTGGTTCAGGCCGAGACGCGAGCCCGCACCGGTGTACCTGCCCTCCCGGGCGACGGCGAGCAGCACGATGAGGTCGTCGGCGCTCGGCGTCCGGCGTGGCGGTGCGGCTGACATCTGTGCAGTTTCGCACATCGATGGTGCGAGGTTCGCCATTGGACTGCACAGGCATGCACGCGAAACTCGACCGGTGACGTGAACCGCGTCGCCCGCCCCCACCCGTTCCATGCAAAGGAGCATCGAATGACCCAGGCACCCGCACGGGACGCCGCCGCGACCCGCGAGACCTCGGGCCTGCGACGCGTCGTCACCGCGTCGATGGCCGGCACCGTCGTCGAGTGGTACGAGTTCTTCCTCTACGCCTCGGCCGCCACCCTCGTGTTCGGCACGGTCTTCTTCCCGCCCTCCGACGACCCGTACGCCGGCATCATCGCCGCCTTCCTCACCTACGCGGTCGGCTTCATCGCCCGGCCCCTCGGCGGCATCGTCTTCGGACACCTCGGCGACAAGTACGGCCGCAAGACGCTGCTGCAGTTCAGCATCATCCTCATCGGCGTCGCGACCTTCCTCATCGGCTGCCTGCCGACCTACGCGCAGATCGGCCTCGCCGCGCCGGCGCTGCTGGTGCTCCTCCGCTTCCTGCAGGGCTTCGCGCTCGGCGGCGAGTGGGGCGGGGCGGTCCTCCTCGTCGCCGAGCACAGCCCGTCGGAGCGCCGCGGCTTCTGGGCCAGCTGGCCCCAGGCCGCCGTGCCGGTCGGCAACCTGCTCGCGACCCTGGTGCTCTTCGTGCTGAGCTCCACGCTCTCCGACGAGGCGTTCCTCGGCTGGGGCTGGCGCGTCGCGTTCTGGCTCTCCGCGGTCATCGTGCTCATCGGCTGGTACATCCGCACCAAGGTCACCGACGCACCGATCTTCCTCGAGATGCAGGCCGAGCGCGAGGCCGCCAAGGCGACGAGCTACGGGGTGCTCGAGGTCATCAAGCGCTATCCGCGCGGCGTCGTCACGGCGATGGGCCTCCGCGTCGCCGAGAACATCCTCTACTACGTCGTCGTCACCTTCTCGATCGTCTACCTCACCCAGGTCGTGCAGGAGGGCACCGCGAACACGCTGCTCATCCTGGTCGCGGCGCACGTCGTGCACTTCGCGGCGATCCCGATCGCGGGCAACCTCTCCGACCGCTTCGGCCGGAAGCCCGTCTATGCGGCAGGCGCGGTGCTCGGCGCGACGTGGGCGTTCTTCGCCTTCCCGCTCATGGACACCGGCAATCCGATCGTCATCTGGGCGGCCATCGCCCTCGGCCTCGTGTTCCATGCACTCATGTACGCGGCGCAGCCGGCGATCATGGCGGAGATGTTCCCGACGCGCATGCGCTACTCGGGCGTCTCGCTCGGCTACCAGGTGACCTCGATCTTCGCGGGCTCGCTCGCGCCGATCATCGCCACGAGCCTGCTCGGGCAGTACGGCTCGAGCGTGCCGATCGCGATCTACGTCGCCGTCGCGTGCGCGATCACGCTCGTCGCGGTCGCCGCGGCACGCGAGACCCGCGGGCTGGACCTCCGGGAGATCGATGCCGCCGACCGGGCGCGCACGGAGTCGGCCGCGACGGACGCCTGACCGGCCGGGCACGAGCGCAGCGCAGCACGGCGGATGCCCCGGGGCCGACGCCCCGGGGCATCCGTTTCGCCGCCTGTGCCCCGGATGGGAGGGACCCCCGACCCTGTCGTGGACGCCGCGCCCGGCGGTACACTGCGGGCGTCGGCGGCGGCCGGGCATCGGCCCGGAGAGTGCTCGTGGCGTCCCGGCGGGAGGAGAGCGCATGAGCGCGGTACGGCCGGTCATCCTCGTGGTCGCACGGGATCCCGGCGCGCGCACCTCCGTCGTGACCGAACTCGAACGCCGCTACCGCGTCGACTACGAGATCGTGCCGACGCACGACGAGCAGGAGGCGGTCGAGCGCATCGATGCGCTCGCCGACGCGGGTGGCCTCTTGGCGCTGATCCTCGCCGACCGTGCGGGCGACGTCGAGGGGCGGACCGTCTTCTCTCGCGCGCGCCGGCGGTTCCCCGACGTCCGCCGCGGCCGGCTCATCGAGTGGGGCCAGTGGGGCGATGCGGCCGTGCGCGAGGAGATCCTCTCCCTCATGGCGGCCGCCGAGTTGGAGTACTACGTCATCCGGCCGTGGCACTCTCCCGACGAGTACTTCCACCGCACGATCACCGAGTTCCTGCTGGAGTGGGAGCGGTCGATCGGCCTCCGGCCGCGGGAGGTCGCCGTGATCGGGCGGGCGGGGGCCCCGCGCACCCATGAGCTCCGGAGCCTCCTCGCCCGGGGCGGCGTGCCGCACGAATGGCTCGAGCCCGCGTCGGATGCCGCGCGCGAACGGCTGGCGGCGGTCGGCATCGAGGACGAGGTGCCGGACGTGCCACTCGTGCTGCTCCTCGACGGCAGCGTGCTGCGCGACCCGGGCAATGCCGAGCTCGCGGCCGCGTACGGCCTCACGACGACGCTCGACGGCGAGGCCGACGTGGTCGTGGTCGGGGCGGGGCCCGGCGGACTCGCGGCGGCGGTGTACGCGGCATCCGAGGGCCTCGACGTCCTCGTCGTCGAACGCGAGTCGATCGGCGGCCAGGCGGGTTCGAGCTCGCTGATCCGGAACTACCTCGGGTTCTCGCGCGGCATCTCCGGCTCGGAGCTCGCGCAGCGCGCGTACCAGCAGGCCTGGGTCTTCGGCGCGCGGTTCGCGCACGCGCGCGAAGCCGTCGGGATCGAACGCGACGGCGATGGATTCCGCGTGCGCGTGGCGCCGGAGGACTGCATCCGCTGCTCGTCGATCGTGCTGGCGACCGGGGTGTCGTACCGGCGCCTCGACGTCGACGAGCTGAAGCCGTTCGAGGGCGCCGGCGTCTACTACGGCGCCTCCGCGATCGAGGCGCAGGGCATGGCCGGGCGACACGTCACGATCGTCGGCGGGGGCAATTCCGCCGGGCAGGCGGCGCTGCACCTGGCGCGGTACGCGGCATCCGTCACGGTGCTCGTCCGCGGCACCGGCCTCGCGGCGAGCATGTCGCAGTACCTCATCGACCAGCTCGACGCCCAGGGCGTGGCCGTCCGCACGCGCGCCGAGGTCGTCGGCGGGGGCGGCGACGGCGTGCTCGAGCGGATCAGGGTGCGGGACCGCGACACGGGCGAGGAGCGCGTGGAGGAGTGCGGCGGCCTCTTCGTGCTGATCGGCGCGGCACCGCGGACCGAGTGGCTGCCGCCCGAGATCCTGCGCGACCGCTGGGGGTACGTGCTCACCGGGCCCGAGGTCGTCGCCGAGGGCGAGCGGGCGAACTGGCCGCTCGAGCGCGAGCCGTTCCCGCACGAGACGAGCGTGCCGGGTGTGTTCGCCGTCGGCGATGCACGTCGGGGCTCCGTCAAGCGGGTCGCCTCCGCGGTCGGCGAGGGCTCGGTCGTGGTGTCGTCGGTGCACCGGCGCATCGCCGAGGTCGAGACCGGCGCGGTGGAGCCGCCCGCGGCCGTAGCGCCGATCGCGGCGACCGCCACCACCACGGCGTCCGCCACGACGGCGACGACCGGGGCCGCATCGAGGGCCGGGGGCATCGCGACACCGACCGCCGGGGGCGCGGAGGCGTCCGGCCCGTGAGCGAGCTCGCGCCCGGCACCGGTCCGACGGCACCGCCGCCGACCGCCGGGCGCGTCGCGTGGGCGGTCGTGCTCCTCGCGATCCCGCTCGCGGGCCTCGCCCTCCTCATCGCCCGACCGGCGCTCGATCTCGAGTGGGAGCACCAGCCGACGCACTTCTGGCTCGTGCTCGCCGCCGGCGCCATCAACGCGGCGCTCGCGTGGGCGGTCGCCGCGGCGGCGCGGTTGCGCCACGACGCGCGCCTGGTCCTCGTGTCGCTGTCGTTCCTCGCCGCGGCCGGATTCCTCGCGCTCCACGCGCTCGCGACGCCGGGCGTGCTCCTCTCGGGCAGCAACACGGGTTTCGCCCTCGCCACTCCCGTCGGCCTCACGATCGCCGCGGTGTTCGCGGCGTGGTCGAGCGCCGACCTCGACGGCGCGCACGGTGCGCGGGTGCTGAGGCTCGCACCCTGGCTCGTGGCCGCGCTCCTCGGCGTGATGGTGCTCTGGGCCGTCGCATCGCTCCTCGAGGCCGGCCCCCTCGCGGCATCCCCGCCCGAGCGCATGACCGGACCGTTCGTCGCCCTCGCGATCGTCGGCCTGGCCTGCTACACCGTCGCGGTCGTCAGGTACCTGCGGATGCCTCGGCACGCCGCGTCGCCGCTTCCGCTCGCGTTCGCCGCCGCGTTCACCCTCCTCGCCGAGGCGGAGATCGCGGTCGTGTTCGGCCGCAACTGGCACCTGTCGTGGTGGGAGTGGCACGTGCTCATGCTCGCCGCGTTCGTGCTGATCGTGATCGCGGCGCAGCGGTCGTGGCGCGAGGAGCGCTGGTCGGGTCTCTACACGCGCGACACCGCGGCGGGCGAGCGAGAGGTGTCGGTGCTCTTCGCCGACCTCGCCGGCTTCACCAGCTTCTCGGAGGCGCACGACCCGGCCGAGGTCACCGCGACGCTGAACGCCTACTTCACCGACGTCATCCCGCCCCTCGTCGAGCGATTCGGAGGTCGGGTGGACCGGCTGATCGGCGATGCGGTGATGGTCGTGTTCGAGGATGCCGCGTCGGACGCATCGCACGCGCGCAGGGCCGCGGGTGCGGCGCTCGCACTCCAGCAGGCCGCCGTCGCGGTTCAGGCCGAGCATCCGGACTGGCCGCGATTCCGGGTCGGGGTGAACTCGGGCCTGGCGAACGTGGGCATCCTCGGCACGGGTGGCGGCCGCACCTACACGGTCATCGGCGATGCCGTGAACGTGGCCTCGCGACTCGAGGGCTCGGCACCGGTCGGCGGGGTCGCGATCGGGGCGGAGACCGCGCGGCGACTCGGCGGGTCCGCGGTGCTCCGGCCCCTCGGCGCCCTGGCGGTGAAGGGACGCCGGGCGCCGGTCGAGGCGTTCGAGCTCATCGGGCTCGACGACGAGTGACCGGCCGGCTCACGCCTCGGGCAGCGCGAGTCCGCCGTCGACCCGCACCGCCAGGCCGTCGGCGACGAGTCCGTCGACGGCGCGCGTCAGCCGGTCCGGCTCCGTGACCGCGGCGGCGAGCTCGTCGCGGCCGACCGGACGGTGTGCGCTGCGGAGCTCGCGCATGACGAGTCCGCGCGCCTCGCGGTCGCTGCCCGCGAACCTCGCCTGCCGTGCGCGGCGCGGGCCGTCGTAGGCGGGATACCCGGCGGCCCGCCAGGCGCAGTGCACCGCGATCGGGCAGTCGTCGCACCGCGGCGCCCGCGCGGTGCAGACCGTTGCACCGAGTTCCATGGCGCCGGCGTTGAACGCCCGCGCCTCGACCGGATCCTCGGGCAGGAGCGCCGCCATCGCGTCGAGGTCGCGGCTCGTCGCGGGCGGGCCGGCCTCGGCGACGCCCCCGACGGCGCGGGCGATCACGCGTCGCGTGTTCGTGTCGACGACGGGGTGGCGGTCGCCGAAGGCGAAGGCGGCGATCGCGCGCGCCGTGTACGGACCGATGCCCTGCAGGGCGAGGAGGCCGTCGAGGTCGCGCGGCACCTCGCCGCCGTGCCGCTCCACGATCTCGGTCGCGGCCCGGTGCAGCCACAGCGCGCGGCGCGGGTAGCCGAGCCGATCCCACATCCGCACGGCCTCCGACGGCGGTGCGGCGGCGAGGTCCGCGGGCGTCGGCCAGCGCCGCATCCACTCCTCCCACCGCGGCTGCACGCGCGCGACCTGGGTCTGCTGCAGCATGAACTCGCTCACGAGCACCGCCCACGTCGACACATCCGCCGCTCGCCAGGGCAGGGGCCGCGCGGCCGTGGCGAACCAGCGGTTCACGGCCTCGGCGAGCGAGTCGGCCGGCGCGGCGTCGGCGGCCGCGGTCTCGGCCGGTGCGCCGTCGGCCGGCGGGATGTCGGTGCGGCGGTCGACTGGCGGCATCCGTCCAGCGTACGGCGGCCGGTCGTTCGACGCGGCCGAGCCGGGCGACGTACGCTCGGAGCATGCGCCTGGTCACCACGCCCCGGGTGGCGTTCCTCCGCGAGGTCGCCGACGAGTTCCTCGCCCGCACGGGTCGTGGGCGGGTGATCGTCGCGATCGACGGCCCGCTCCGGAGCGGCAAGACCGAACTGGCGGACGATCTCGCCGACGTGCTGCGCGAGCGCGACCTCGCGGTCTTCCGGGCCAGCGTCGAGGACTTCCACCGGTCCCGGGAGGCGCAGGCCGAGTACGGGCCGGACACGCCGGAGCGGTACTGGCGCTACGGGATCGACGAGTCGCTCCTGCGGCGCACGCTCGTCGAACCCTTCCTGATGGCCGGGTCGACCGCCTTCGTCACGCGCGGCTTCGACCTCGCACGCGACGCCTGGGTCGAGCCGAAGTGGCGCACCGGTCCGGCCGATGCCATCCTGGTGCTCGACGGGCGGTTCCTGCTCCGCGAGCGCCTCCGCGACGAATGGGACGTGGCGCTCGCGGTCGATGGGGCGCCGACGGATGCCGCGGACCGCATCGCGTACGCCTCGAGCGACCCGCGATCGGTGGCCTCGATCGTGATCGACCTCGCCGACCCCGCGCGCCCCCGTCGGGGCGCGGCGGGCGGGGCCGACACCGAGGAGGGTCCGGCGGACGAGGCGTGGGCCGACGCCGCCGACGTGCGGCGCGACTCCGACTGACGGGGCGGCCCCGGTCAGTCGCCCGTCGACGAGGGTGGTCGGGGTTCGTCGACGGCCTCCGATGCCCCGGCCGACCCGCCGCCGGGGGCCGCAACCGGCTCCGGAGCCGGGCTCGGTGCTCGTCTCCGCTGCACGACGACACGGCCGGTGAGCCCGATCAGCGCGACGACGATCGCCACGACGAGCGGCGGAAGGACGAGTTCCGGCCGCGTCGACGCCGACTCGAACACACCCGACGCGTAGGCCATCATCTCCTCGGGCCGGCGCGCCAGCACGCGGCTGCCCGCGGCATTCGTCACCGCCGTGATGATCGCAGGTCCGACCCAGAGCACGGCGAGCGCGACGAGCGCCCCGATGACGCGTCCGGCGGTGCCGACCCCGCCCCACGCGATCGCGGCGCCGACGAGCACGGCGGGCAGCCATCGGAGTACGAACAGCACGGGCTCGGGCGCCGGCCCGCCGAGCGCGGGGTCGGGAAGGAGCAGCCCGCCGAGCCATGACGACGACAGCACCGCGGCGACGGCGAGTCCGATGACGGCGCCGGCGCGGGGTGCGGCGGCCACGAGGAGCATCACGGCGATGCCGATCAGGTTCGCGATCACCGCGACCGCCACGAGCGCCGCGAGGTACAGGTCGGACTCGAAGCGGTCCTGCAGCCCGTCGCGGACGACCACGGTGGTCTGCACGATCGACGCGACCTGCACCGCGAGCAGCCCGATGAGGATCCATGCGACGCCGGAGCGGCGCCGCCGCGCCCGCGTCGCGCGCGCGGCGATGCCCGCGAGCGCGGCGCCGACGATGAGCAGCGAGGCGATCTGCGAGAGGAAGTACTGGTTGAACGGCAGGAGGACGAGCGGGTACTCGTCGGGCAGGGCATCCGTCGCCCAGAGGTTCTGCAGCGGCAGCCGCATGCCCCCGACGAGCCATGGGAGCAGGCCGATGGTCGCGGCCGCGGCGCCGATGAGGAGGCAGAGCCACCAGCGGAGCGGGCGGGACCGGGTGTCGTCGGCGACGCCGTCGTCCGGGTCGCGGCCCTCCCGTCCGGCCTCGTGGGGGCGGGTGGCGGTGTCGTCGGGTTCCACGGCGGCTCGCTTCGGTCGGTCGTTGCGGTCGGATGCAGGGGAACCCTAACGGCGACGAGGTCCGCGAGCGTTCAGTCCGCGCCGTCCGACTCCAGGATCGCGACGACGCGTTCCGCGGGCAGCGGGGCCCCCGACGCCTCGACCTCGTGCACGAGCGCCGTGAGCGCGCGATTCACCGGCGCATCGATGCCCGCCGCCCGCGCCTCGCGGACCACCGCGCCGTTCAGGAAGTCCACCTCGGTCGGCTGACCCCGCCGGAGGCTCTGCTGGGTCGAGCCGAGGTTCGGCACCGACCCCATCCGCACGCGCATCGACCACGGCAGCACCTGGGCGAGCCCGAGCGGCAGGCGGGCGAACGCGCGCAGGCGGCGGTCGCCGAGCCCCTGCAGCGAACCGAAGCGGATGCCGCGGGCGACCCCGACACGCACGCACTCGCGCATCGAGGCGGCCACCACGCGCCGCAGCGCGGGGTCGTCGACGACCTCCTGCACGCTCCGGCCGACGATCGCGGGAACCGCGTTCAGCATGTTCACGACGAGCTTGGTCCACTGCGCGCCGCGGAAGTTCGACACCGCCACGATCGGCACCGCTCCGGAGAGGAGGGCGGCGACGCGGCGCACCTCCTCATCGGGCGCGCCGTCGCCCCGGCCGAGGTAGCTCGCGGCGGTCGTCGTCACGCGGACCGAACCGGGTTCGGTGTAGTTCGCGGCGATGATCGACAGCATCCCCATGCACGATGACCGCGGGAGGAGCCGCTCGGCGGTCGCGACGCCGTCGAGGCCGTTCTGCACGACCACGACCGGGACCCCGTCGATCGCGGCGCCGTTCGCGGTGATCGCCGCCGCGGCATCCTGCGCCTTCGTGCACACGAGCACGAGTCCGGGTCGCTCGGTGAGACGCTCGGCGGCGGCCGGGCGCACGTGCGCGTCGCCGTATCCGCCGGTCAGCCGGATGCCGCCCTCCCGGATGGCCTCGAGTCCGGCGCCACGCGCCGTGACCTCCACGTCGTGGCCCGCGCGCGCGAGCAGCGCGGCGAACGTGCCGCCGAGCGCACCCGCTCCGATGATCCCGATCCTCACCGGTCCAGCGTAGGGGCGAGCGGCGTCCGGCGCGGGCGGTCGGCGCTGTTAGCCTGTACCGCGTGAACAGCGGCATCCTCCTCGTCGACAAGCCGCAGGGGATGACCAGCCACGACGTCGTCGCCCGCGTCCGGCGCCTCGCCGGAACCCGCAAGGTCGGGCACGCGGGCACCCTCGATCCGATGGCCACCGGCCTGCTCGTGCTCGGCATCGAGACTTCTACGAGGCTCCTCCACCACCTCGTCGGCCTCGACAAGGAGTACCTCGCGACCGTTCGCCTCGGCTGGGCGACGACGACCGACGACGCCGAGGGCGAGGCACTGCCCGCTGCACCGGCCGTCGCGGTCGCCGCGATCCCGCGCGATGCCGTGGACGCCGGGATGGCCGAGCTCACCGGCACGATCGACCAGGTGCCGAGCGCGGTCAGCGCCGTCAAGGTCGACGGCAGGCGCGCCTACCAGCGCGTCCGCGACGGCGAGGCGGTCGAGCTCGCGGCGCGGACCGTGACGGTCTCCGCCTTCGACCTGCTCGACGCGCGCGAGGGCGACGGATGGCTCGACCTCGACGTGCGGGTCGAGTGCTCCTCGGGCACCTACGTGCGCGCGCTCGCGCGCGATCTCGGTGCCGCCCTCGGCGTCGGCGGGCACCTCACCGCCCTCCGGCGCACGCGCATCGGCCGATTCGACGTGGCCGAGGCCGGCGCACTCGACGGCCTCGACGTCGCCGCCGCACGGCTCTCGCCGGCCGAGGCCGCGAGACGCGTGCTCCCGGCGATCGAGGTCGACGTCGACGCCGTGCGCGACCTCCGCCACGGCAAGCGCATCGACGCGCCCGCCGCCGCCCGCGGGCTCGCAGGCGGCGCGCCGCTGGCCGTCATCGGCCCCGGAGACGTGCTCGTCGCCATCGCCGAGCGCCGCGGCCCGCAGCTCAAGGTCGTCACGGGCTTCCCCGCAGAGGAGCGCGCATGATCGAGTGGTTCGCCTACGCCCAGGTGGCCGTCGCCGTCGTCGCGGGCCTCGTCTGCATCGTGCTCGGGCTGGCCGGTCGCGTGCCGAACGACCTCGTCCTGGGTTCGCTCGCGCTCATCGAACTGCTGCTCATCGGCCAGGTCGTCGTCGCCCTCGTCGCGCCGGCCGTCGGCAACCCGCCGACGGGCAGCCTCCTCGAGTTCTGGGTCTACCTCGTCAGCGCGGTGCTCCTGCCGCCCGCGGCGGCGCTCTGGGCGCTCATCGACCGCGGCCGCTGGGCGACCGTGGTGTGCGGCGTCGCTGCGCTCGCCGTCGCGGTCATGGTCTACCGCATGCTGCAGATCTGGACGGTGCAGCAGGCGTGAGGATCGGTCTGGGAGAATCGAGCGACATGAACGGGACATCCACCGCCCCTGCCGGCGCTCGGCGGCGCGGGCGGCTCAGCGGCATCGGCCGGGTGCTCGTCGCCGTCTACGGCGTCCTCGCGCTCGCGGCGACGGGGCGATCGCTGGTGCAGATCGTCGAGAGGTTCGACGAGGCGCCGCTCGCCTACGGCCTCTCCGCGCTCGCCGCCGTCGTGTACGTCCTCGCGACGGTCGCGCTCGTGATGCCGGGACGGGCGTGGTACCGCATCGCCTGGGCCACGATCGTCTTCGAGTTCACGGGCGTGATCGTCGTGGGCCTGCTCAGCATCCTGCGCCCCGACCTCTTCCCGCACGACACCGTGTGGTCGTGGTTCGGGCGCGGCTACCTGTTCGTCCCGCTCGTGCTGCCGCCGCTCGGCATGTGGTGGCTCTGGCGCCATCCGGTGCAGGATGCCGCGGCCGACGCCCGCGGCGACCGCGCACGCGGCTCCGTCGACGCCGAGGGGCGCGCGTGAGGACGTTCGCGGGGATCGAGTCCGTCCCCGCCCACTACGGTCCGTCCGCCGTGACGATCGGCAAGTTCGACGGCGTCCACCAGGGGCACCGGGCCGTCATCGCGAAGCTGCGCGAGATCGCCGAGGCGCGCCACCTCGAGGCCGTCGCGATCACGTTCGACCGCCACCCGGCCGCGTATCACGCGCCCGACCGCTGCCCGCCGCAGCTCGTGAGCACGCGGCAGAAGCTCGAGCTGCTCGCGACGACCGGCCTCGACGCCACGGTGCTCCTGCACTACGACGGCGTGCTCGCGTCGAACTCCGCCGAGGCGTTCGTACGCCGCTTCCTGGTCGACGCGCTCGATGCGCGCGTGCTGCTCGTCGGCCACGACTTCCGGTACGGCGCGGGCAACGAGGGCGACGTCGACCTGCTCCGTCGGCAGGGCGCGGAGCACGGGTTCGAGGTCGTCGTCGTCGAGGATGTCGTGCCCGAAGGCGGACGCCGCGTGTCGTCGACGTGGATCCGCGAACTGCTCGAGGTGGGCGACGTTGAGCACGCCGCCGAGCTGCTCGGCCACGTGCCGACGGTGAGCGGTCTCGTCGTGCACGGCTTCAAGCGCGGGCGAGAGCTGGGGTACCCGACGGCGAACCTCGCGCTCGACTCCGAGGGGTTCATCCCCGGGGACGGCGTCTACGCGGGTTGGCTCATCGACGGCGGCGTGCGATACCCGGCCGCGATCTCGGTCGGCGACAACCCGACCTTCGAGGGCGTGCCGAAGAAGCAGGTCGAGGCATACGTGCTCGACCGCGACCTCGACCTCTACGACCACGTGGTGGGCGTCGAGTTCGCCCATCGCATCCGCGGCATGGCGAAGTTCGACGGCATCGACGAGCTGATCGTCCAGATGGGCCGCGACGTCGATCGGGCGCGGGACCTCATCGGCTGAGCCGCCGTGCGGCGGTCAGGCCTCCGTGGCCGGCCGCTCGTCATGCGACGGCGGGTGGGGCGCGACGGTCCCGATCCCCGTCAGGAACCGCAGCAGCCCGTTCGCGGTGTCGACGAGCGGGGTGCCGTGGCCGAACTCCCAGCCCGCATCCGTCGCCCGGAGGGTGCGTCCGGAGATCACGGCCCGGATCTCGGTCGGGGCGGCCGCGGCCCGGCGGAGCGCGACGGCCCCCGACGCCCGCGCGGACATGGGGACGACGAGCCCTCCGGCGCCGCCGACGAGGAGCGCGGCGACCACGGCGTCGTCGAGTTCGGCGACGCTCGTCGGGCGCTGCCGCGCGATGACGGCGGCTGCGCGGTCGGCCAGTGCCTCCCCGGCGGCTGCCGGCCCGTCGAGCCGGGGGAGCTCCTCGAGGCGGCGCGCCTCGCCGCCTCGGACGAGGCGTTCGGCCGCGTCGAGCGCCCGGCGGGTTCGGCTCCGGTCGAATCCGTTGGCGAGCTCTGCGGCGACGTCGGCGACGCGCCATCCGGGACGCTCGGTCGACGCTACCCAGAGTTCTTCGCCGCCGTCGCGGATCACCCCGGCGAGCGAACGGAGCACTTCGGCGGTTTCGGCGCGCCGGTCGGCCGTCACCCCGGACTCGTCGACGTCCGGGCGCCGGCTGAGCGGCAGATAGCGCGAGAGATCGGCCACGTGACCAGCCTAGACGCGCCGTGCGGGATCGACTCCGCCGACGCCGACCGTCCGCCGACGCCGACCGTCCGCCGCCGCCGACCGTCCGCCGCCGCGCGAACGCGGCGACGGACGGTCGTGTCGCGCGCGGTCGTCAGCCGGCGACGGGGACCGGCGATGCGGTCGCGCGCGCGGTCGTCGGTTCGGCGGGGGCGGGTGCCGGCTCCGCCGGTCGCTCCGCGCGGCCCGCGGGCAGGAGCAGGGCGAGCACGCCCGCGACCGCGAGCACGGCCGCTCCGGTCGCCACGGCCGGCACCGCGGCGTCGACGTACGCGGTCGGCGTGAGCGCGCCGCCCGCGCCCGTGAAGACCGCGGTCAGCACTGCGATGCCGAGGGCGCCGCCGATCTCGCGGAGGGTGGAGTTCGTGCCCGACGCCTTGGCGTGGTCGCGTTCCGGCATCCGGGCGAGCACGGCCGTCGCCATCGGCGCGAACACGAGGCCCATGCCGATGCCGGCCAGCGCGAACGCCGGGACGAGCGCCGGGTACGCGACGTCCTCGCTGAGGGTGGCCGCGATCCAGAACATCGCCGTGGCCTGCGCGGCGAGCCCGGCGACCATCAGCGCGCGGGTGCCGAGCCGTGGGGCGAGGAGGCCCGCCAGCGGGGCGACGAACATGGGCGCGAGGGTCCACGGCATCGTCATGAGTCCCGCCTCGAGCGCCGTTCGCCCCTGGACGACCTGCAGGAACTGCACCAGCAGGAAGATCGCGCCGAAGACGCCGAAGCTGAACGTGAACCCGACCGCGTTCGCGACGCTGAAGCTGCGATCACGGAACAGCGACAGCGGCAGCACCGGCGCGCTCGCGCGCGCCTCCCACACCAGGAATGCGACGAGCAGCGCGGCGCCCGCGACGAGGGGGAGCAGCACCTCGGTGCTCGTCCAACCCGCCTCGTTGCCGCGCACGATGCCGAAGACGAGGCCGAGCACGCCGAGCCCGGCGAGACCGACGCCGAGGACGTCGATGGGCCGTCGCTCGCCCCGGACGTCGTCGAGGACGAGGCGGACCAGCAGGTACGCCACGACGCCGATGGGCACGTTGATCCAGAAGATGGCCTGCCAGTTCCAGCCCTCGATGACGGCGCCGCCGACGAGCGGGCCGAGCGCGACGCCCAGGCCGGACACGCCGCCCCAGATGCCGATCGCGAGCGGGCGCAGTCGCGTCGGCACGGCGCCCGCGACGAGCGTGAGCGACAGCGGCATGATCGCGGCGGCGCCGAGGCCCTGGACGGCCCGGGCGCCGATGACCATCCACGGCTCGGTGCTGAGCGCGGTGAGCACGCTCGCGGCCGTGAACACCGCGATGCCGGCGAGGAACACCGTGCGCCGGCCGAGCCGGTCGCCGAGGGCGGCCGCGGGGAGGATGAACGTCGCGAAGGCGAGGGTGAAGGCGTTGAGGAACCACTGGAGCTCCTCGATCCCGGCCCCGAGTTCGACGGCCATGACGGGGAGGGCGTTGGTGATGACGAGGTTGTCGAGCGACGCCATGAACATCGGAAGGGACGTCGCGACGAGGATGAGCCAGACCGGGGCTCGGCGTGGTGATGACATCAGGTGCTCGTTTCGCAGAGTATGGAGTAATCGAATGATTACAAATAGCAATGTAGTTATCGACTGATAACATGTCAAGCATGACCTCACGTTCCGAGCGAATCCCCGCCGACGAGCGTCGCGAGCAGATCCTCGCGGCCGCCACGACCGTCTTCGGCGAACTCGGATACGCGGCCGCCACGACCGACCGCGTGGCTCGAGCGGCCGGCATCAGCCAGCCCTACGTGGTGCGCCTGTTCGGCACCAAGGAGCAGCTCTTCATCGAGACCCTGCGACGCACGCTCGCACGAGTGCTCTCGACCTTTCGCGCCGCGCTCGCGGAGGCACCCGAGGATGGGGACGCCCGCGAGGCACGGCTCGGCGCGGCCTACCTCGAGCTCGTCGAGGACCGCGGGACCCTCCTCACGCTGCTGCACGGATTCATGATGGGACCCGACCCGGTGATCGGGCCGGTCGCGCGCGACGGCTTCCTCCAGGTGTTCCGGATGCTCCGCGACGAGGCGGGCTTCACGCCGGCGCAGATCCACCGCTTCCTCGCCGATGGGATGCTCATCAACACGCTGCTCGCCTCGGGCATCGGCCTCGATGCCAGGCGCGATCCGGACGCCGCCGACCTGATGGACTGCACCTTCGGCGCGAAGGTCGCCGACGTCCTCGAGCGAGCCTCCGCCTGATGGTCATCGCCGGCGTACGCGGACGCCCGCCCTGGGGCCGACGCGCGCCGCGCGCGCCGAGACTCGGCCGGTGAGTCCCGAGACGACCGGGCCGCTCTGGCGGGGTCGTACCCTCGCGCTCCTGGGGATCCTCCTCGTCGCGTTCAACCTGCGCACCGCGGTCGCGTCGCTCTCGCCGATCCTCCAGTTCGTGGAGCGCGACTTCCCGGTCTCGACGGCCCTCGTCGGCATCCTCGGCATGCTGCCGCCCCTGTGCTACGCGGTGTTCGGCATCACGACGCCCGTGCTCACGCGCCGCGCCGGCCTCGAACCGGTGCTGATCGGTGCGCTCGCGGCACTGGTCGTCGGCAGCGCCGCACGCGGGTTCGTCGGCTCCGCGTGGTGGCTCTTCGCCGCGAGCGCCCTGACCTTCGCCGCGGTGGGGGTCGGCAACGTCCTGCTGCCGCCGCTCGTCAAGCGCTACTTCCCCGATCGCATCGGACTCGTGACCGCGCTCTACGTGACCGCGCTGTCGGTCAGCACCTTCGTCCCGCCGCTCGTCGCCGTGCCGGTCTCCGAGGCCGCCGGATGGCGGGCCTCGTTCGAGATCTGGGCGGTGATGGCGCTCGTCTCGATCATCCCCTGGGCCGCGCTGCTCGTGCACCCGCGGCGTGCCGCGCCGGACGCGCTGCCGGAGGAGGCGGAGCCGGGGTTGCTCCGGCGAGCGTTCCGCTCGCCGCTGGCGTGGGCGCTCGCCACGATCTTCTCCGTCGCGGGCTTCAACGCCTACGCGGTCTTCGCGTGGCTTCCCTCGATGCTCGCGGACACGGCGGGGACGAGCGCCGCCGCAGCAGGCGTCCTGCTCGCCCTGTACGCCGCGATGGGCCTGCCCGTCTCGCTCGTGGTCCCCGCGTTGGCCACCCGGCCGGGACGGGTGCGGGCGATGGTCGCGGTCGCGGGCGCGACGATCGCGGCAGGCTGGGCTGGACTGCTCCTCGCTCCGGCGGGGCCCACCTGGCTGTGGGTCGCGCTGGCGGGCATCGGGCCGCTGCTCTTCCCCCTCTCGCTCGTGCTCGTGAACCTGCGGACGCGTACGCACGCGGGCTCGGTCGCACTGAGCGGCTTCACGCAGTCGGTCGGGTACGTCGTCGTCGCGCTCGGGCCCGTCGCCGTGGGCCTCCTGCACGAGGTCACCGGATCGTGGACCCCGCCGATGCTGCTCCTCCTCGCGACCGCGCTCGCGGCGCTCGTCGCCGGCCTCGTCGTCGCTCGCGGCGGCTTCCTCGAGGACGAGCGAGCGGGCTGAGCGGCGGGCGGGTCCCGCATCCGCTCGCACGAGTCTCCCGATGCTGCTCATATGAGCAGAGTTGCACGCGAGTGTTGCCGATGCGCGATCGGCTGCCTACGCTGGACGTGGCGGAAGGAGACGAATGGACGAGACCGACGAACTCCTCTCGATCCGCGCGGCGGAGCTCTACTACGAAGAGAACAAGACGCAGGACGAGATCGGCCAGGCACTCCGGCTCACGCGCTGGAAGGTCGGTCGGCTCCTCGCCCAGGCCAAGCAGCAGGGGTTCATCCGCATCGAGATCCTGCACCCGCGAGCCCGGCGACTGCCGATCGAGCGGCGACTCCGCGAGGAGCGTGGGCTGGAGGACGCGATCGTCGTCTCCTCCGCCGGCGTCGCGTCGCCCGACGAACTGCAGGCGCGCACGGCGCAGGCGGCGGCCGACTACCTGACGGCGCTCCGACCGGTGCCGCGCACGCTCGGCGTCAGCTGGGGCCGAACCCTGTTCGAGATCTCCCAGCACCTCCGCAACGGCTGGGCGACCGGGGTCAACGTCGTCCAGATCAACGGCGGCGTGAGCCTCAACCGTCGCGCCGGCACCGCCGCCGCGACCGCGGTCGCCATCGCACAGAAGGGCGGCGGCAGCGCCACCCTGCTGCCGAGCCCCGCGATCCTCGAGCACCTCGCGACGAAGGAGGCGATCGAGTCCGATCGCGTCGTCGCGGGCGTCATCGAGCTGGCCCGGTCCGCCGATGCGTACCTGTTCAGCGCGGGCCCAGCCGATCACACCTCGGTCCACATCGAGAGCGGCTACCTCACCGAGGCCGACGTCGACCTGCTCGTCCAGAAGGGCGCCGTGGGCGACGTCGTCGGCCGCTACATCGACTCCGAGGGCAACATCGTCGACCCCGCGCTCGATGCGCGGACCGTCGGCCTGACCCTCGACGACGTCCGCGACGGGCGTCTCCGCATCGCCGTGATCGCGGGGCGGAGCAAGCACGCCGTCGCCGATGCGGTCGTGCGGTCCGGCCTCTGCTCCGTCCTCGTCACCGACGAGGCCACGGCACTCCACCTCCTCGACGGCTGATCCGGCCGCACCACGAAAGACAGGTCACCCACCATGTCCGGCACCTCCCTCGTCACCGCGCGCGAGCGCGCGCTCGCCGTGCTCGGCGGCGAGCCCGACGACGCCACGCTCCGCAGGTACCTCCACGGCATCGCGGGCGTCGACGCCGTCGGGCTCGAGCAGCGCGCTGCGGGCCTCGGCACGCGTTCCATCAAGACGTCCTCCAAGCAGTGGGCGCTCGACCGCATCATCTCGCTCGTCGACCTGACGACGCTCGAGGGCGCCGACACCCCCGGCAAGGTTCGCTCGCTCGTCGCCAAGGCGATGAACCCCGACCCGGCGGATGCCACGACCCCGCGCGTCGCGGCCGTCTGCGTGTACGGCGACATGGTCCCGTACGCGGTCGACGCCCTGGGCTCGGTGCACGGCGACCCCGACGACGGCCTGATCTCCGTCGCGGCGGTCGCGACGGCGTTCCCGTCCGGTCGCTCCTCGCTCGAGATCAAGCTCGCCGACACCGCCGAGGCCGTCGCGAACGGCGCCGACGAGATCGACATGGTCATCGACCGCGGCGCCTTCCTCGCCGGCCGGTACGGCCTGGTCTTCGACCAGATCGCCGCCGTGAAGGAGGCCTGCCGCCGCCCCGACGGCACGAGCGCGAGCCTCAAGGTGATCCTCGAGACCGGCGAACTCGTCACGTACGACAACGTCCGCCGCGCATCCTGGCTGTCGATCCTCGCCGGCGGCGACTTCATCAAGACCTCGACGGGCAAGGTCCAGCCCGCCGCGACGCTGCCCGTCACGCTCCTCATGCTCGAGGTCGTGCGCGACTGGCACCTGATGACCGGGCAGCGCATCGGCGTGAAGCCCGCGGGCGGCATCCGCGCGTCGAAGGACGCGATCAAGTACCTCGTCACGGTCGCCGAGACCGTCGGCGAGGAGTGGCTCCAGCCGCACCTGTTCCGGTTCGGCGCCTCCAGCCTGCTGAACGACGTGCTGCTGCAGCGCCAGAAGATGGCGACCGGCCACTACTCCGGCGCCGACTACGTGACGATCGACTGAGACGAGAGCACCGCATCATGAGCTTCCTCGAATACGCAGCCGCACCCGAGTCGCGGGCGATCCTCTCGCTCCGCGACAGCTACGGCCTCTTCATCGACGGCGAGTTCGTCGACGGCCGCGGCACCCCGTTCCAGAGCGTCTCGCCCGCGAGCGAGGAGCGCATCGCGACCATCGCGAACGCGAACGAGGCCGACGTCGACGATGCGGTCGCCGCCGCACGACGCGCCCACGATCGCGTCTGGTCGCGAATGACCGGTCGCGACCGCGGAAAGTACCTCTTCCGCATCGCCCGCCTCATCCAGGAGCGAGCCCGCGAGCTCGCGGTGGCCGAGTCGCTGGACAACGGCAAGCCGATCAAGGAGTCGCGCGACGTCGACGTGCCGCTCGTCGCGGCCTGGTTCTTCTACTACGCGGGCTGGGCCGACAAGCTCGACTACGCGGGCCTCGGCGCGAACCCGAAGGCCCTCGGCGTGGCCGCGCAGGTGATCCCGTGGAACTTCCCGCTGCTCATGCTCGCGTGGAAGATCGCGCCGGCGCTCGCCGCGGGCAACACGGTCGTGCTGAAGCCGGCCGAGACCACCCCGCTCACGGCCCTCCTCTTCGCCGAGATCGTGCAGCAGGCCGACCTGCCGCCGGGCGTGGTGAACATCATCACCGGCGCCGGCGACACCGGAGCCGCGCTCGTCGGCCACGACGACGTCGACAAGGTGGCCTTCACGGGTTCGACCGCCGTCGGCCGCGCGATCGCGAAGCAGGTCGCCGGCACGCACAAGAAGGTCACGCTCGAGCTCGGCGGCAAGGCCGCGAACATCGTCTTCGACGACGCGCCCATCGACCAGGCGATCGAGGGCATCGTCAACGGCATCTTCTTCAACCAGGGTCACGTGTGCTGCGCGGGCAGCCGCCTGCTGGTGCAGGAGTCGATCCACGACGAGGTCGTCGAGCGCCTCAAGAACCGCCTGTCGACGCTCCGCCTCGGCGACCCGCTCGACAAGAACACCGACATCGGCGCGATCAACTCGCGCGAGCAGCTCGAGCGCATCCGGGAGCTCTCCGATGCGGGCGTCGCCGAGGGGGCCGACCGCTGGAGCGCACCGTGCGAGATCCCCGAGAACGGGTTCTGGTACGCGCCGACGATCTTCACGAACGTGCAGACGTCCAACCGCATCGCTCGCGAGGAGATCTTCGGACCGGTGCTCTCCGTCCTCACCTTCCGCACGCCGCAGGAGGCGATCGCCAAGGCGAACAACACGCCCTACGGGCTCTCGGCCGGCATCTGGACCGACAAGGGCAGCCGCATCCTCGCGGTCGCCGACCAGCTGCGCGCCGGCGTCGTCTGGGCGAACACCTTCAACCGCTTCGACCCGTCGAGCCCGTTCGGCGGCTACAAGGAGTCGGGCTACGGCCGCGAGGGCGGCCGCCACGGCCTCAGGGCGTACCTCTCGCCCGCGTCGGTCACCTCGGCCGGCCGCGGCACGCCGCGCGCCGTCGAGGCCCCGGCCGCGGCATCCGATGCCGGCAAGCCCGCTCGCCGCACGCGCCGACCTGCCCGCCCCGCGAAGAAGGGAGCCGCGAAGTGAGCCGCCTCGCCGTGCCCAAGACCTACAAGCTGTTCATCGGCGGCGCGTTCCCGCGCAGCGAGTCCGGCCGCACCTACGAGGTGCGCGCGGCGGACGGCGGGTTCCTCGCCAACGCCGCGCAGGCCTCGCGCAAGGACGCCCGCGATGCCGTGGTCGCCGCGCGCGGCGCCGTCTCCGGCTGGGCTGGTGCCACCGCCTACAACCGCGGCCAGGTGCTGTACCGGATCGCCGAACTCCTCGAGGGCCGGCGCGCCCAGTTCGTCGCCGAGATCGAGCAGGCCGAGGGCCTGACTCGAGCCCAGGCCGGCGCGCAGGTCGACGAGGCCATCGACCGCTGGGTCTGGTACGCCGGATGGGCCGACAAGTTCGCCCAGGCGGCCGGCAACGCGAACCCGGTCGCGGGGCCCTACTTCAACATCTCCGTGCCGGAGCCGACCGGCGTCGTCGCGATCATCGCGCCGCAGGACTCCTCGCTCGTCGGGCTCGTCTCCGCCGTGGCACCGGCGCTCGTGGCCGGGAACTCGGTGATCGTGGTCGCGAGCGAGCGGTTCCCGCTCTCGGCGATCAGCCTCGCGGAGGTGCTCGCGACGAGCGACGTGCCGAAGGGCGTCGTGAACGTGCTGACGGGCTCTCCCGCCGAGATCGCGCCGTGGCTCGCGAGCCACGCCGACGTCAACGCACTCGACCTCGTCGGCGCCGGAGAGCTCGACTGGGTCGACCTCGAGATCGCGGCCGCCGACACGCTGAAGCGCGTGCTGCGTCCCGAGTCCGGCCCGGATGCCGCGGCGCCGGCGCTCGACCGCATCGCCGCGTTCACCGAGACGAAGACGGTCTGGCACACGAAGAGCCTGCGGTAGGCGGCAGCGCATGTCCGGACGCGACGGGGCTTCCGACGAGCGCGGGCGGCTGGTCGCCGATCCGTTCGACTACCGCGTGACCGGGAACGGCGCGGTGATCGTGCTGCGCGGAGGCCGTGCCGTGATGACCGTGGGCGGGCGGTCCGCGGCCAAGCTCGTGGCGGCGCTGCAACGTGCGGACGATTCACAGGCGCAGCACCTCCTCGCCCGCGCGAGCGGCAACTATCGTCGGGGGAACGAGCACGGCTGAGCGCGTGCGTCACCTGACGAGGGGAGGACCGTCGTGCGGGTCCTGGTGACCGGGGCGACCGGCTACATCGGCGGTCGCCTCGTGCCCCGGCTCGTCGAGGCCGGGCACGACGTCCGCGTCATCGTGCGGCGGCCCGAGCGGCTGCGCGACGTGCCGTGGGCGGGGGACGTCGAGGTCGTCCCCGGCGACCTGACGGATGCCGCGGCCGTCGACGGTGCGATGCGGGACGTCGAGGTCGTCTACTACCTCGTGCACTCGATGGGGGGCCGAGGCGACTTCGAGGACCTCGAGCTCTCGATCGCGCGCAACGTCGCCGAGGGCGCAGCGCGCGCCGGCGTGCGACGGATCGTCTACCTCGGCGGGCTGCATCCGGCGGCGGGCCGCCTCTCCCGACACCTCCGCTCCCGGGTGCGGGTCGGCGAGATCCTCCTCGACTCCGGGGTCCCGACGATCGTCCTGCAGGCGGGCGTCGTGATCGGGTCGGGGTCGACGTCGTTCGAGATGATCCGGCACCTGACCGAGGTGCTGCCGTACATGCCCGCGCCGCGCTGGGTGCGCAACTTCATCCAGCCGATCGCCGTTCGCGACGTGCTGCACTACCTGATCCACGCGGCCGAGGTCCCGCCGGAGGTGAACCGCGCGTTCGACATCGGCGGTCCCGACGTGTTCCGCTACGGCCAGCTCATGAACGGCTACGCCGTCGAGGCGGGCCTGCGCCAGCGCCCGATCGCCGCGCTCCCGGTGCTCACCCCGTGGCTGGCCGGGCAGTGGGTGAACCTCGTCACGCCGATCCCCAGACGGCTCGCCGTTCCGATCATCGAGTCGCTCCAGTTCGACTGCGTCACGAGGGAGCACGACATCGACGGGGTCATCCCGCCGCCGCCCGAGGGGCTGACCCCCTATCGCCGGGCCGTGCGCCTCGCGCTCGAACGCGAGCAGTCGGGCGAGGTCGAGACGAGCTGGCGGAATGCAGAGGTCGCGGGGGCCCCGAGCGATCCACTGCCGAGCGACCCGGACTGGGCGGGGCACACCGTGTACACCGACCATCGCGAGCGACGCTCGAGCGCGCCCGTCGAAGCGCTGTGGGCGGTCATCGAGGGGGTGGGCGGCGAGAACGGCTGGTACTCGTTCCCGCTGGCCTGGGCGGTCAGGGGCTGGATCGACAAGCTCTTCGGCGGGGTGGGCCTTCGTCGGGGCCGTCGCGACCCCGACCGGCTGCACCCCGGCGATGCGGTCGACTTCTGGCGCGTCGAGCGCATCGAGCGCCCGCGCTTCCTGCGCCTGAGGGCCGAGATGCGGGTGCCGGGACGTGCGTGGCTCGAGATGTCGGCCGAGCCGGATGGCACGGGCTCGCGGTACCGGCAGCGTGCCGTGTACTTCCCGAAGGGGCTCGCGGGCCGCCTGTACTGGTGGGCCGTCTTCCCGTTCCACGGGATCGTGTTCGCGGGCATGGCCAACCGCATCACGGCCGAGGCCGAGGCGGCGGAGGTGGGCACGGAACCCGAGGCGCCTGCCGAGCCCGAGGCGCCCGCCGAGCCCGAGGCGCCCGCAAGGCCCGAGGCGCCCGCCGAGCCCGAGCTGCAGACCGCCGAGAAGAAGTAACGAAACGGTAACGGCGTTTGCTAGGGTGACCTGCACGGTCTCGTGCAAGGAGGCGCGGATCGTGGAAAGGCCCGATCCGTGCGTCACCTTCGAGACGCGGTCGTCCCAGCGACCGTGGCCCCAGCTCGACCCACCGCCCGTCACGACGCCGCCCGCCCCCGGCCGGGGCACGGCGGACCTCGGAACGCCGCGAAGCCGCCGAGGCCGCTTGTCAGGGTGCCGCTCGCCGTCACCGGCATGGTCGCGATCGCCGCGACCCTCTGGGGCGTGTCCACGCCGGCGGACGTCTACGCGATCGACGTGTTCGGCGCGCTGCGCCAGCCGGGGGACGCCGCCGCCATCATCGGGCATCGCGGCGACCGCTCCCAGGCGCCCGAGAACACGATGCCCGCGCTCGAACTCGCGATGGACCAACTCGCCTACGTCGAGACCGACGTGCGCCTGACCCGCGACGGCGTGCCGGTGCTGTTCCACGACACCGACCTCGAGCGCATCGCCGGGCGCGACGGCCGCGTCGAGGACCTCGATCTCGAACGACTCGAGGGGATCGACGCCGGGGCCTGGTACTCCGCGGAGTGGGCGGGGGAGCGCATCCCGACCCTCGAGGCCTTCCTCGAGGCGCTCGCCGAGCGCGAGGATGCGCGCGCACTCGTCGAGCTCAAGGCCGACTGGACGCCCCAGGAGGTGCGCATCGTGCTCGACCTCGTCGAGCGCCACGGCCTCCGCGGGCGGATCGTCCTGCAGAGCTTCAGCATCGAGACCCTGCAGTCGGTCCAGCGCGTCGCACCGACCACCCCGCGCATCATGCTCATCCGCGAGCTCCCGGCCGATCCCGTCCCGCTCGCCGAGCAGCTCGGGGTCATCGGGTTCGGCACGACCGCGGCATCCGTCACGGCGGCGCCCGAGGCGATCGACGCCGCGCACGAGGCGGGCCTCGCCGTGCTCTGCTACACGCTCAACAGCCAGGACCGATGGCAGGAGGTGAGCGCGCTCGGGGTCGACGGCATCATCACCGACCAGCCGAGCGACCTCGACGCCTGGATCGCCTCGACCGCGCCGGGCACGTGAGCTCGCCGCCCGCGCGTCCGTTCCGCGATCAGCCGAGCACGACCACGTCGGCGCCGAGGCGCGCCGCCGCCTCGGCGAACGTCGCGTGCATGCGCTCGGAGAACAGCACGAAGCGCACGAGATCGGGTGCGGCGACCGCGTCGACCGCGCCTGCGATGGCGACCTCGGCCGCATCGCCAGCGGGCCATCCGTAGACGCCCGCCGACACGGCGGGAAGGGCGACGGATGCTGCGCCGAGCTCGGCCGCGAGCCCGAGCGAGTTGCGGTAGGCGTCGGCCAGCAGCGCCCGCCGACGCGCCGCCTCGGGACCCTCGCCCGGCCAGACCGGCCCGACGGTGTGCACGACCCACCTGGCGGCGAGCCGGCCGGCGGTCGTCGCCACGGCACCGCCGGTCGGGAGGCCGTCGGGCAGCGTCGTCTCGCGCAGCCGTCGGCACTCGGCGAGGATCTCCGGGCCGCCGGCGCGGTGGATCGCCCCGTCGACGCCCCCGCCCCCGAGCAGCGACGAGTTCGCCGCGTTCACGATCGCGTCCACGCGCTCGAGCGTGAGGTCGCCCGTGACCAGCTCGATCCGCGGCATCCGGCGGTCAGCCCCGGTTGTTGGAGAGCTCGAAGATGCGCACGAGCTCGGCGACGGCCTCCTCGCGCTGGTCGCCGCCCTGCTCGTACATGTGCGAGACGTGCGTACGCAGGTGGTTCTCGACGAGCAGCTTGTTCAGGGATGCGAGGGACTTCTGGACCGCGAGCGAGAGCGTGATGATGTCGACGCAGTAGTCCTCGTTCTCGATCATCTTCTCGATGCCGCGGAGCTGGCCCTCGATGATCTTCGTGCGGTGCAGCGCCCGCTTCTTGATGTCCTCGATCACCCCGTCAGGATACGCCCGGCAGCCATACCCGGGGGCCTATCAGCGCAAGCCCGGCCACGGCGCTCGAGCGAACCGCGTCCGGGTACCCGTGACGGATGACGCGGGGGCGCCCCGTTCGCTAGCGTGAGCCCATGACGACCCCGCGTGCGTTCCGCCGGCGACCGCTGCTCGCCGGCGCCATCGCGATGGCCGCGCTCGCGCTGGGAGCCGGACCGGCGGCGGTCGCCGTCGCCGCTCCCGCCGTGGCCGCTCCCGTCGAGGCCCCCGCTCCCGCTCCGGCCGCCGCTCCCGTTCCGGCCGCCGCTCCCGTTCCGGCCGCCGGCTCGCCGGAGCCGGCGATCGTCGCACCCGCCGGAGCGGTCCGGGCAGATGTCGACGACTTCGTGTTCGCGAGCTTCGACGCGGTCTACGAGCTCGGCCGCGACGACGGCGGCCGATCCACGCTGCGCACCACGGAGACGCTCGTGGCCGTCTTCCCGGAGTACGACCAGAACCGCGGCATCCGCCGCGCGATCCCGCGCGGCTACGACGGTCATCCGACGGATGTCCGGGTCGTCTCGGTGTTCGACCAGGACGGCGTGGCGCGTCCGTTCGAGACCGAGCGCAGCGAGGACGGCGAGTTCGAGCTCGTCACGATCGCCGCAGACGACTTCGTGCACGGCGAGCAGACCTACGTGATCACGTACGACCAGCGCAACGTCACGTTCGATCCGGACGACCTGGAGCTGCAGGAGTTCTACTGGGACGTGAACGGAACCGGATGGCGTCAGCCGTTCGGCGTCGTCAGGGCCGAGGTGCGGCTCGAACCCGACCTCGTCGAGGCGTTCACGGGCGACGTGGCGTGCTACAGCGGATACGAGGGGTCGAACACCCCGTGCGCGAGCCTCGAGGTGCAGCCCGGCGGAGAACCGGTCGTCCTCGCGCGGGCCGACGCGCTCGGTCCGTACCAGAACCTGACGGTCGCCCTCGGCTTCCGCCCGGGCACGTTCGAGCCCCGGGACGAGCGGTTCACGTCCTCGCCGGCGGCCATGACGTCCCTGCTCGGGGCGCTCGTGGCGGTCGGCGTCGCCATCACCGCCGGCGTCTTGCGCGCCACGCGCTGGCGCGACCACCCCGGTCGCGGCGTGATCATCGCCGAGTACGAGCCGCCGGAGCGCCTCACGCTCATGGAGGCCGCCGACCTCGTCCGAGCCGCGTCGAAGGGCATCACCGCGACGCTGCTCGCCGAGGCCGTCGACCGTCGGGTCCGGGTCATCGAGACCGGCTCCCGCAAGTACTCCGTGCAGCTCGCGGCTCCCATCGAGGGCGCGGACCGCGACGCGTCGAGCGTGCTCCGGGCGTTGTTCGGCCCGATGGCGCCCATCGGTTCGCGCCGCGACCTCAAGTCGCGCGACACCACGCTGGGCACGAAGCTCGCTCGCCTGCGGACGTCCGTGCACTCCCGCGTCGAGCGGGAGGGCCTGCGCCGCAAGCCCGATCGCGGGATCCGCGGGCTGCTGTCGCTGCTCGCGATCGGTGCGGCGGTGCTCGCCGCGATCTTCGGCTTCATCGCCCTCGACGAGCGCATGGGCGGAGCCTGGCCGTGGCTCACGATCCTCGTGGCCGGACTCGCGGTGTTCGTCACGTTCGGCATCGTCGGCGTCGTGCGGCCGCTCACCGAGCGCGGGCGCGCCCTGCGGGACCATCTCGAGGGCCTCCGCGAGTACATCCGGCTCGCCGAAGCCGATCGACTGCGCGTGCTCCAGTCGCCGAGCGGTGCGGAGCGCGCGCCGATCCCGGCGCCGGCCATCCCGCCGCCCCCGCCGGGCGCGATCCCCACCGGTCGCCCGGCGCCGATCGGGAGCCGACCCATCCGCTCCGACGGGACGCCCGACCCCGAGGCGGTGCTGCGCCTGAACGAACGGCTCCTGCCCTACTCCGTGCTCTTCGGGATGGAACGCGAGTGGAGCGACGTGCTCGCATCGCTGTACGCGCAGCAGGGGCGCGAGCCCGACTGGTACTCGGGCCGGAGCGGATTCCACGCGGGGTACTTCGCCGCGAGCGTGAGTTCGTTCAGCAGCGTGTCGAGCACGAGCTGGTCGGGATCGTCCTCGAGCTCCTCGTCGGGCGGCTCCAGCGGTGGCGGGTCCTCCGGCGGAGGCGGCGGCGGAGGCGGCGGCGGCGGCGTATGAGCGGGTTGCTCACTCCTCGTCGGCGGCCGGGGCGCGCTCGTCCGGAAGCACCACGCGGCGCTCCTCGTCGATGCCGACCACGTCGTCGTCCGACTCCTCGCCGGTCGGGCGCTCGTCCTCGTCCTCGTTGAGCTCGGGCTCGGGCGGCGCCTCGCCGTCCTGCGCGACCTGGAACTCGTGATCGTCGGCGATGTCTCCGCCGACCCCCGTCGACTCGTCCATGGCACGAGCGTAGCCCCAGCGTGCACCGCTGCGACAGGGCCGATGTCCCGGCGCCGCGCGGCCCGTTCGCTCGTCGTTCGCGCCGATCGCTCGACAGCGCGTAGACTGGGCGCGGCGCTCGACGGATCCATCCACGGACCGACGGCTGGGGGAACTCGCTCCGCCATGCTCGGCCTCTCCGGATCCGGCGCACCGCGACGGCCTCGACGTCCGATCCCGTCAGCCGGTGCCGACCACCCGCCCGTGGTGCGGAGCACCGGATCGCATCGGGCCCAGACAGGGGAGGACCATTGGCCCAGACGAGGCAGCGGCAGCGCACGCGTTCGCGTGACGACGACGCGCCCATCATCCCGATCCTCGCGCGCAAGGTGCGCGAGGTCGAGCAGAAGGCCCAGCGGAACAAGCTGGGCCCCACCAATCGCACCAAGTTCCAGGTCATCGCGCTGCTCATGCGCGAGGAGCGCGCGCGGGTGAAGTCGGACGGCGACCTCGCGGACGGAGCCCGCTCCGAGCTGCTCAAGCGGCTCGACGGCATCGCGCAGATCCTCGCGAAGACCGCGGCGCGCGACACGAGCCTCATCTCGCTGCTCGAACCGGATGCCTCGATCTCGACCGTCGCGCAGCGGTTCCGCCGCGACTGGCTGCTCGAGTCGGGCGCCGAGCTCAGCGAGGACGAGTTGATCATCGTCCGCGAGGCGGCACCCGTGCCGGAGATCGCCGTGAACCAGGTCATCCCGCCCTCGGTGAAGTCCCGGCAGCTGGCGAATCCGTTCCTCGCGCCGGACTTCAGTCGCGGGGACCACCAGGTCGTTCCCGTCCGGCGGCTGGCGAACTGGGAACTGCTCGGTCCGCTGTTCAAGTCGTTCGAGTCGGGTTCGGGTGGCCAGGCCGCCTCGATGGACCTGCCCGAGGCGCCGAAGGTCGACCGGCTCGCGCCCCGCGGCCTCGAGCTCATGCCGCACCAGGCGCGCTTCATCGAAGCCGCCCGGGAGGGCCACCGCACGTTCCTGCTCGCGGACGAGCCGGGACTCGGGAAGACGGCGCAGTCGGTGCTCGCGGCATCCGTCGCCGACGCCTACCCGCTGCTCGCCGTCGTGCCGAACGTGGTCAAGATGAACTGGGCGCGCGAGGTCGAGCGGTGGACGCCGCACCGGCGCGCCACCGTCATCCACGGTGACGGCGACACGGTCGACGCGTTCGCCGACGTGGTCGTCGTCAACTACGACATCCTCGACCGGCACATGGCGTGGCTCTCGACGATGGGCTTCCGAGGCATGGTGGTCGACGAGGCGCACTTCATCAAGAACCTGCAGTCGCAGCGGTCGCGGAACGTGCTGGCGCTCGCGGAGCGCATCCGGGCGAACACGCCGGGCGGCGATCCGCTCCTGCTGGCGCTGACGGGCACGCCGCTCATCAACGACGTCGACGACTTCCGCGCGATCTGGCAGTTCCTCGGCTGGATCGTCGGCGACAAGCCGTCGCCCGAGCTCCTGGGCCGCCTGGAGGAGACCGGACTGACGCCGGCGGAACCCGGGTTCTATCCGGAGGCGCGCCGCGCGGTCATCGACCTCGGCATCGTGCGACGGCGCAAGGTCGACGTCGCCGCCGACCTGCCCGACAAGCGCATCGCCGACCTCCACGTGGAGCTCGACGACGAACTCGGCCGTTCGATCCGGGCGGCGGAGCGAGAGCTCGGCAACCGGCTCGCGAGCCGGTTCCGCGCGCTGGTCGAGTCCCGGAAGCTGCGCGTCGGCGACCTCGACGAGATCGAGCGCGACCAGTACATCCGTGCGGTGGCGCTCTCCGAACTCGAGGAGTCGAAGTCCGCGAAGTCCGGTGAGAACGTCTTCACCATGGTGCGTCGCATCGGCCAGGCGAAGGCGGGCCTCGCGGCCGACTACGCCGCCCAGCTCGCCCGGTCGGCGGGCAAGGTCGTCTTCTTCGCCAAGCACATCGACGTCATGGACCAGGCCGAGGCGGCGTTCGCGGCGCGCGAGCTGCGAACGGTGTCGATCCGAGGCGACCAGACGGCCGTCGCGCGCCAGCAGGCGATCGACGCGTTCAACACCGAGGCGGAGGTCTCGATCGCCGTGTGCTCGCTCACCGCGGCCGGCGTCGGGGTGAACCTGCAGTCGGCATCGAACGTCGTGCTCGCCGAGCTCAGCTGGACCGCCGCCGAGCAGACGCAGGCGATCGACCGCGTGCACCGCATCGGCCAGGACGAGCCCGTGACGGCGTGGCGCATCATCGCCGCCCACACGGTCGACGCCCGCATCGCGGAGCTCATCGACCAGAAGCAGGGCCTGGCGCTGCGCGCGCTCGACGGCAGCGACGTCGAACCCGGGTCGGCCGATTCCGTGCAGCTCGATGCGCTCCAGCACCTGCTGCGCCAGGCGCTCGACGGCGCCCTGTAGCGTCGGCGCGCGGCATCCGTCGCCGGTTCCGCCTCCGCGACCACGGGTCGCGGAGGCGACCGGGTGCCGCGCGCCCCGCTAGACTCCCCACGTTCGCGCCTCGACGATGCGGCACCCCCGCGAACGTCCACCTCACGAGGAGTCAACCAGGCATGAAGATCGGCATTCTGACGAGCGGCGGCGACTGTCCGGGACTGAACGCGGTCATCCGCGGCGCGGTGCTGAAGGGCGTCATCTCGCACGAGGCGGAGTTCGTCGGGTTCCGCTGGGGCTGGAAGGGCGTGGTCGAACGCGACATCATGCCGATCACGCGCCACGACGTGCGCGGGCTCTCGAAGCAGGGCGGCACGATCCTCGGCTCCAGCCGCACCAACCCGTTCGAGGGCGAGCAGGGCGGGCCCGAGAACATCCGCCGGATGCTCGACGAGGAGGGCATCGACGCGATCATCGCGATCGGCGGCGAGGGCACGCTCACCGCGGCCCGCCGGCTCTGGGACGAGGGCGGCATCCCCGTCATCGGCGTCCCGAAGACCATCGACAACGACCTCGCCGCGACCGACTACTCGTTCGGCTTCGACACGGCCGTCGAGATCGCGACCGAGGCGATCGACCGCCTCCGCACCACCGCCGAGTCGCACAACCGCGCGATCGTGCTCGAGGTCATGGGCCGACACGTCGGCTGGATCGCCCTGCACTCCGGCATGGCGGGCGGCGCGCACGCGATCCTCATCCCCGAGCAGCCGATGGGCATCGACGAGATCTGCGAGTACGTCGAGTCCGTGCGCGACCGCGGTCGGGCTCCGCTCATCGTGGTCGCCGAGGGCTTCAAGCTCGACACGATGGAGGAGGCGCACTCGCACCTCGGCCTCGACGCGTTCAACCGGCCGCGCCTCGGCGGCATCGCCGAGAAGCTCGCGCCCATGATCGAGGAACGGACCGGCATCGAGTCGCGGCACACGGTCCTCGGGCACATCCAGCGCGGCGGTGCGCCGTCGGCGTACGACCGGGTGCTGGCGACGCGGCTCGGCATGGCCGCGGCCGATGCCGCACTCGATCGCGCATGGGGCAGCATGGTCACCCTCCGCGGCACCGACATCGCGCGCGTCTCGATCGCGGACGCCACGGGCGGGCTCAACGTCGTGCCGCAGTCGCGCTACGACGAGGCGAAGATCCTCTTCGGCTGAGCGGATGGCGCTGCCGGAGGTCTGCGTCTGCTACGTGCTCCGCGAGTCCGGAGGGCGCAGCGAGGTCCTCCTCGGGCGGAAGAAGCACGGCCTCGGCGCCGGCAACTACGTGGGACTCGGCGGGAAGCTGGAGCCGGGGGAGTCGGCCGTCGACGCCGCGGTGCGCGAGGTCGAGGAGGAATCCGGGCTCGTGGTCTCGGCCGGCGACCTCGAGTCGCGCGGGCGGTTGACCTACCTCTTCCCGCATCGCGAGTCGTGGAGCCAGGTCTCCAACGTGTTCGTGGTGCGGACGTTCACGGGCGATCCGGAGCCGTCCGACGAGCTCGACCCCGAGTGGTTCGCGCTCGACGACGTGCCGCTCGCCGAGATGTGGGACGACGCGCGCAGGTGGCTCCCCGGCGTGCTGGCCGGGGGGACCGTGCGGCGAACCTACGTCTTCGGCGCCGACCTCGCGACGGTGGTGGATGAGGACGACCACGTCGCGTAGGATCGTCCGGGCCCGACGTCAGTCGGATGCCGCACCCCACCTTCCGTGAACATCCGGCGAATTCCGGTCCGCCGACGACAGAAAGACGCCGGTGGATCTCACCCTCATCGTCGTGCTGGTCATCGCGCTGGCGCTCTTCTTCGACTTCACGAACGGCTTCCACGACACGGCGAACGCCATGGCAACGCCGATCGCCACCGGCGCCCTCCGGCCGAAGGTGGCCGTCGCCCTCGCCGCCGTGCTCAACCTCATCGGCGCATTCCTGTCCACGGAGGTCGCCAGGACCATCTCGGGCGGACTCATCCGCGAGGGCGAGGACGGCGTCTTCATCACGCCGGAGCTGATCTTCGCCGGGCTCATCGGCGCCATCACCTGGAACATGGTGACGTGGCTGCTCGGCCTGCCCTCCTCGTCGAGCCATGCGCTGTTCGGCGGGCTGATCGGCGCCGCGCTCGTCGGATTCGGCATCCAGGCGATCGACGGCGGCGTGGTGATGTCGAAGATCATCCTCCCGGCGCTGCTCGCTCCGCTCACCGCCGGACTCGTCGCCTTCGCGGGAACCAAGCTGGCCTACGCGATCACGAGGCGGTACGACGGCAGGCCCGACGGTCGCGACGGGTTCCGTCACGCGCAGATCTTCTCCAGTTCGCTCGTCGCGCTCGCGCACGGCACGAACGACGCGCAGAAGACGATGGGCGTCATCACGCTCACGCTGATCTCGGTCGGCGCGCAGCCCGTCGGGTCGGGGCCCGAGTTCTGGGTCGTCGTCACCTGCGCCGTCGCGATCGCGCTCGGCACCTACATGGGCGGATGGCGCATCATCAAGACCCTCGGCACGGGCCTCACCGACGTGAAGCCCGCGCAGGGGTTCGCGTCGGAGACGGCGACGGCAGCGACGATCCTCGCCTCGAGCCACCTGGGCTTCGCGCTCTCGACGACGCAGGTCGCCTCGGGGTCGGTCATCGGTTCCGGGCTCGGACGACGCGGGTCGACGGTCCGCTGGCGGACCGCCGGCCGGATCGGCGTCGGGTGGATCCTCACGCTCCCCGCCGCGGGCGGGGTTGGCGCGCTCGCGGCGGTCGTCGCGACGATGGGCGTGGTCGGAGTCCTCATCGATGCGCTCGCCGCGGCCGTCATCATCGGCGGGATCTTCCTCTGGTCGCGCCGCGACGAGGTGTCCCATCGGAACGTCCTCAGCGAGGTCGCGGACTCCGGTCGGGCCGTGAAGATCAGGCGCAGTCCCGAACCGAAGCGGAAGGTGACCTCGTGATCGACTGGATCTCGTTCCTGGTCGTGCTCGTCGCATCGCTCGTCGGAGCGAGCGTCGTCGTGAGCGCGTACGCGCTCGGCATCCGACTGCTGACGGTCGGAGGACGGACACCGGTCGTGGCACCCGCCGAGTTCACGGACGCGATCACGGTCATCTCGCCCGAGGAGGCCGCGAGGGCCGCGAAGCGCGCCGCGAAGGCGGCGCGCAAGAGCCCGCTGACCGACGGGCAGAAGCGTGCGGCGGTCGTCGGCGCGTGGGCGTGCTTCGCCCTGAGCGGCGCTGCCGTGCTCTACGGCATCTACCTCATCGTGCCCGCGCTGCACGGCGGCTGAGCCGCCGCCGAATCCCTTCGGGCCATCGTCGTCCCGTGATCCGCTCACCTCCGAGCGAACCCGATCCGTGCGCCCCGGCGCACCCGACCGACCCAGGACGACGAATGACCGACGGATCCGAGACGACCACCGCCGAAGCCGAGGGCGCCGACCCCGAGGGTGCCGGGCCCGAGCGCACCGATACCGCGGCGCCGCGGTCGGTGCCCGGCGCGCTCGACCGCTTCTTCGAGATCACGCGACGCGGATCGACGATCCCCGCCGAGATCCGCGGCGGCGTCGTCACCTTCGTCACGATGGCCTACATCGTGATCCTGAACCCGATCATCCTCTCGGGCGGAACGGACGTGGCCGGACAGGACCTCGGGTTCGCCCAGGTCGCCGCCGTCACCGCGCTGACGGCGGGCGTCATGACGATCCTGTTCGGCCTGGTCGCCCGGCTGCCGTTCGCCTTCGCGGCCGGACTCGGCATCAACTCCTTCCTCGCCGTCTCGGTGGTCGGGCAGGTCACGTGGCCCGAGGCCATGGGGCTCGTGCTGATCAACGGCCTGATCATCGTGCTGCTCGCCGCGACGGGCCTGCGCCGGCTGATCTTCAAGGCCGTGCCGATGCCGCTGAAGCTCGCGATCACCGTCGGCATCGGACTGTTCATCGCCTTCATCGGCTTCGTCGACGCCGGCTTCGTCACCGCGACCGGCGCCGCCTCGCCGCCGGTCGGCCTCGGCGTCGACGGCTCGGTCGGCACGGTGCCGACGATCGTCTTCGTGGCCACCCTGCTGCTCACCGGCATCCTCGTCGCCCGGCGCGTCAAGGGCGGCATCCTGATCGGCCTGCTCTCGGGGACGGTGCTCGCGCTCGTGCTCGAGGCGATCCTCGACCTCGGCCCGAAGTTCGGCGCCGACGGCAGCGTGAACCCGCAGGGCTGGGGCCTCTCCGTCCCGGAGCTGCCCGCCCAGTGGGTGAGCCTGCCCGACCTCTCGCTCGTCGGACAGGTGAGCTTCGGTTCCTTCGAGCGGATCGGCGCGCTCGCGGCCCTCATGCTCGTCTTCACGCTCGTGTTCACGAACTTCTTCGACGCGCTGGGCACCATGACGGGGCTGTCGAAGGAGGCCGGGGTCGCCGACGCGAAGGGCGAGTTCCCGCGCCTGCGCTCCGCGCTCGTCGTCGAGGGGGTCGGCGCTGTCGCGGGCGGATTCACCTCGAGCTCCTCGAACACGGTGTTCATCGAGTCGGGCTCGGGTATCGGCGAGGGCGCCCGCACGGGCCTCGCGAACCTCGTGACGGGCGGCCTCTTCCTGCTCGCCATGTTCCTCACGCCGCTCACGTCGATGGTGCCCTCCGAGGTCGCGGCCGCTGCGCTCGTCATCGTCGGTGCGCTCATGATGTCGCAGATCCGCGAGATCGAGTTCCACGACTTCAGCGTGCTGCTGCCCGTGTTCCTCACGGTGACCGTGATGCCGCTGACCTACTCGATCGCGAACGGCATCGGCGCCGGCTTCATCAGCTGGGTGATCGTCCGCTCATTCGCCGGCAAGGCGCGGGAGATCAGCCCGCTCCTGTGGATCGTCGCTGCCGGGTTCGTGGTCTACTTCGCACGCGGACCGGTCGAGGCGCTGCTCGGCGGCTGAACGGATCAGTCGAGAGGCGGCCGGCGCAGGCGCTTCACGTCGGTGCGCCGCTTCTTCGCCTCCAGCCGCCGTTCCCTCGCGCCCCGGGTGGGCTTGGTCGGTCGTCGCGGCGGCGAGGGCGGGCGCAGGGCGTCGGCGACGACCTCCGCGAGCCGTGTCCGCGCGGCATCCCGATTGCGCAACTGCGCCCGGTGCTCGGATGCGGTGATCGTCACTACGCCGTCCACCAGGCGACCGCCCAGGCGCGCGAGCACGCGCTCACGCTGCACCTCGGAGAGAACGGCCGAGTTCGCCACGTCCCACGCGAGCTCCGCGCGCGAGTCGGCCGTGTTCACGCCCTGGCCGCCGGGACCGGACGAACGCGAGAACCGCCACGACAGCTCGGACTCGGGGATCGTGAGTCCGGATCCGACGCGAAGGCCGGGGCGATGCGGAGCGGGCATGGATCCATCATCCCGCCCAGTGGCGTCAGCCGCCCCGCCGATCCGGGGGTCAGCCGGATATCGCGGCGGCGCGGGGCTCCGTAGCGTGGAGGTCGTATCCACGGACAAGGAGATCCACTCATGACCACCGTCACCCCCGCACCGGCGACCGACGTCGAGACGCGCGGGTTCGCCGTCTCGAGCCTCGTGCTCGGCATCGTCTCGCTCGTCGCCGGCTTCACGTTCGTCGTGCCCGTCGCCGGTCTCGTGCTCGGCATCCTCGCGCTCCGCCGCGAGCCGTCGGCCCGCACCATGGCGATCTGGGGCATCGTGCTCAACGGCGTGATGCTCGCCGGTGTCGTCATCGCGACCCTCGCGTTCCTCGCGTTCGGACTGCTGCTGCTGCCCTTCGCGCCGCTCGCGTTCATCTGATCGGCGACCCGCCGGCCGTATCGGGCCCCGACCTCTCCCGGGTCGGGGCCCGTCGTCGTCTCGACCGGGAGTCCGGACCGGCCGAGCCGCGCCGCGCCGACCACGCACGAATCGGACGCCGTGTACAGCGGACGCGCACGGAACGTACACGCCGCAGCGCGTATCGCCACGGCGCCGCGAGTAGGCTCGGGGACGTACCGAGCGCGGCGATCCCGCGCGTCCCCGAGGCGATGGAGCCGAAGTGTCGATGACCCGACCGCATCCCAACACCGTCGAGAGCGTCCGATCGAAGGACGAGGTGATTCCCACGAACACGTCAGAGACGCGAACGGAGACCGACTCGCTCGGGTCGGTGGAGGTCCCCGCAGACGCCTACTGGGGCGTGCACACGATGCGCGCGCTCCAGAACTTCCCGATCTCCAAGCGCCCGATCTCCGTCTACCCCGAGCTCGTCGTCGCCCTCGCGCAGGTGAAGCAGGCGGCGTCCCGGGCGAACAAGGAGCTCGGCGCGCTCGACCCCCGCAAGCAGGCGTGGATCGACGAGGCCTGCCAGCGCATCATCGACGGCGAGTTCCACGACCAGTTCGTGGTGGGCGTCATCCAGGGTGGCGCGGGCACGTCGACGAACATGAACGCGAACGAGGTCATCGCGAACCTCGCGCTGGAGATCGCCGGCTACCCGAAGGCCCGCTACGACCTCATCCACCCGATCGACGACGTCAACCGCAGCCAGTCGACGAACGACACCTACCCCACCGCGCTGAAGCTCGCGATGACCGCGTCGCTGACGACGATGCTCACCGAGCTCGACCTGCTCCGCATCTCCTTCGGCCGCAAGGGCCGCGAGTTCCACGAGGTGCTGAAGGTCGGCCGCACGCAGTTGCAGGACGCCGTGCCGATGACGCTCGGCCAGGAGTTCCACGGCTTCGCCACGACGCTCGGAGAGGACATCGCGCGTCTCCGCGAGACCATCAAGCTGCTCTCGGAGGTGAACCTCGGCGGCACCGCGGTCGGCACGGGCATCACGGCCGATCCCGGGTACGCCGCCTCGGTGGTGCGGCACCTCAGCGAGATCACGGGCCAGCGGCTCGAGACGGCGCCCGACCTCGTCGAGGCGACGAGCGACACCGGCGTCTTCATGACCTTCTCCAGCGCGCTGAAGCGCAGCGCGATCAAGCTCTCGAAGATCTGCAACGACCTCCGACTGCTCTCCTCGGGCCCGCAGGCGGGCCTCGGCGAGATCCACCTCCCGCCGAAGCAGGCCGGCTCGAGCATCATGCCGGGCAAGGTGAACCCGGTGATCCCCGAGGCGGTCAGCCAGGTGGCCTACGCCGTCGCGGGCGCGGATGTCACGGTCATGATGGCCGCCGAGAACGGCCAGCTGCAGCTCAACGCGTTCGAGCCGGTCATCGCGCACTCGCTCCTGCAGTCGATCACGTGGATGCGCCAGGCGTGCTGGACCCTCCGCGTGAACTGCGTCGACGGGATCACCCCGAACACCGAGCACCTCGAGGCGCAGGTCGCCTCGAGCGTCGGCGTGATCACCGCGCTGATCCCGTTCATCGGCTACGCCGAGGCCGCGAAGCTCGCCAAGACGGCGCTCGCCACCGGGCGACCCGTGGCCGACCTCGTCGTCGAGGCCGGGCTCATGACCCGCGAGGACGTGACGCGTCAGCTCATGCCATCGCGCCTGTCGGGCGTGCACCCGATCACGCAGGCGATCAACGTCGTCGAGCTGAAGGGCGAGCCGAGCGACTGAGTCCCTCGGCTCCCGCCCGGCGGCGCGACGACGGCGACGGATGCCACGGGGCATCCGTCGTCGTCGTCGTCGGAGCCGATGGCGCCGGCAGGTGCGTCGCGCGCGTCGGCGGCTCAGATGACGCGGCAGTGCGTGGTGAGCGAGCCGATGCCCTCGATGGTGACGGTCACGGTCGAACCGTCGTGGAGGAAGACCTGCGGGTTGCGCGAGTACCCGGCGCCGCCGGGGCTTCCGGTCGAGATCAGGGTGCCGGCGGGAACGGTCGCGGTCTTCGAGAGGTAGGAGATGATCTCGGCGACGCTGCGCACCATCTCGTTCGTCGAGGCATCCTGCAGGATGTGCCCGTCGAGGTTGGTGGTGAGCCAGAGGTCCTGCGGGTCGGCGATCTCGTCGGCGGTGACGACGACGGGCCCGGTCGGCGTGAATCCGTCGAACGACTTGCAGCGCGACCACTGCGCCTCGCTGAACTGGATGTCGCGCGCCGTGATGTCGTTCACGACCGTGTAGCCCCAGACGTGGTCGAGCGCCTCCTGCGGCGACACGTCGCGCGCGGGCGTGCCGATGACGACGCCGAGCTCGGCCTCGTAGTCGACCTGGGTGGCCACGTCGCCCGCCCACGTGGTCGTCGCGCCGTGCGCGGTCAGGGAGTTCGGCCACAGCGAGAAGATCGTCATGGCCGACTCGGAGCGGAGCTTCAGCTCGGACGCGTGGGCGGCGTAGTTCGCGCCGATGGCGAGCACCTGCGCCGGTCGCAGCACGGCCGAGTCGTGACGGAGGTCGGCGACGGGCGTCGTCGCCGCGCCCGCGGTGTTCGCCGCGTCGACCGCCGCGCGCACCGCCTCGAGGCCGTCGCCGCCGCGCTCGATGAGCTCCTGCAGGTCGCGCGGGGCGTCGGGCATGGCCTCGTCGAGGAACAGCGCGCGATCGTCGTGGACCACCGCGAGTCGGGGGGTCGTCTGGCCTTCGACTCGGAGGTGCGCGAACTTCACCCACCTAGGCTATCGGCCGGCCTCGCGCGGGCGCTGTGCAGAACGTACAACGAACCGAGCGGGATGCTCCGTTACGTCGACAATGCGGATGCCGCCACGCGCCAGAGGTGCATCGACGCGTAGCTCCGCCAGGGTGCCCATCCGGCGCCGCGTGCGGCGAGTGCCTTCGGGTCGGAGGGGAGTCCGAGCCGCGCGGCGCCGTTCCGGAGCGCGAGGTCGGAGACCAGCAGCTCATCGGGCTCGCGCGTGACCCGCATGGCGAGGTAGCCCGCCGTCCAGGGTCCGATGCCGGGCACGGCGAGGAGGTCGGCGCGAAGCTCGCCGCGCTCCCGCTCCGGCGCGACGACGAGCTCGCCGGAGGCGAGCCGGCCGCACACGTCGAGGATCGTGCGGATCCGGGCCGCGGGACCCCGCAGCACCCGAGCGCCGTGCTCGGCGATGGCCTCGACGGTGGGGAACATCGTGCGCGTGCGATCACCGACCCGGACGGGCTCACCGAGGTCTGCGGCGAGCCGGGTCAGCGCCGTGCGCGCCGCGGCGACGGAGACCTGCTGGCCGACGAGCGCACGTACCACGAGCTCGTGCGGGTCGAGGCAGCCCGGCATGCGGATCCCGGGCACCGCGGCGACCGCGGGAGCGAGCATCGGGTCGGCGCCGAGCGCCGCATCGATCGCCTCGGCGTCGGCGTCGAGGTCGAACAGGCGCCGGACCCGGGCGACGAGCGGCGCGAGATCGGCCAGGCTCGCGAGGTGCGCCTCGACCTCGATGGCCGGGGCGTCGCCGACGGCCACCAGTCGCACGAGGGCCGGACCGGTCGGCAGTGCGAGGGTCCGCTCGTAGCGGTCCGCGGCGGCGAGCTCGACACCGTCGAGCGCCCGCGCGGCGAGCCATGAGAACACGCCGAAGGAGTCGAACGGCGCTCGCGCGGGAAGGCGGAGCCGAACGACGCCGGCATCGCCGGGGCCGGGCCGTGCGCCATCCGCCTCAGCCGTCACGCTCGTCGCCCGTAGCGAGCCGGGCGCGGCGGGCGTCATGCGCCGACCGCCGCGTCGGGCCCGCGCGGACGCGCGGAGCTCGAGCGGGCTGCGCTCGTAGACCGCTCGGACGGTGTCGTTGAACTGGCGGATGCTGCCGAAGCCGGCCGCGAAGGCGACGTCGGAGACGCGCATGGAGGTGGAGGTGAGCAGGGCGCGGGCGGTCTGCGCGCGGTGGGCCCTGGCGAGGGCGAGCGGGCCGGCGCCGAGCTCGGCCGTGAGCACGCGCGTCAGGTGGCGCGGGGTGTAGCCCAGCCGGCCCGCGAGGCCCGGCACGCCCTCGCGCTCGACGACGCCGTCGGCGATGAGCCGCATGGCGCGCGCGGCGAGGTCGTCGTCGAGGTCCCATTCGGGGGAGCCGGGCACCGCGTCGGGCAGGCACCGCTTGCACGCGCGCAGTCCGGCCTCGTGCGCGGCGGCGGCCGTTCGGTAGAACGTGACGTTGCGGGGCTTCGGCGGTGCCGCGGGGCAGCTCGGCCGGCAGTAGATGCCCGTCGAGTGCACGCCCGTGATGAACTGGCCGTCGAAGCGGGCGTCGCGCGCGAGCATCGCGCGGTAGCGCTCGGCGAAGACCGGGTCGGCGAGCGGATCGGCGGTGGCGGTCGTGGTCACCTTCTCAGCGTCGCATCCGCCCACGACGTTGCATAGCGGAAATCGGACATGGCCGCGTGACTACGCTGGAGCCCATGCCCATCGACGCGCCGTCGCCCGCCTCCAACTCCGCACCCGCCTCCGTCGACCGGTCGACCGCCGAACTGCGCTCGCGGCTGGCCGAGGCGTTCGGCGATCGCGTCGTCGTCGACGGCCCCGCCCTCGAAGCCGTGCGCGAGGACCGTTCCGGGTGGCGCAGCGACGCGCCGCCCGCGGCGCTCGTGCACGCGGCATCCGTCGAGGACGTGCAGCAGCTCATGCGCATCGCGTCCGCCACCGGCACGCCCGTGGTCCCGCGCGGAGCCGGCACCGGCCTCGCCGGCGGCGGCATCTCCAGCCGAGGCTCGATCGTGCTCGACCTCTCGCGCATGGACCGCATCCTCGAGATCGACGACGTCGACGAACTCGCCGTCGTCGAGCCCGGGGTGCTGAACGGCGACCTCGATCGGGCCGCGCGCGAGCGCGGCCTCTGGTACGCGCCCGACCCGGCGAGCCGCGCGATCTCGTCGATCGGCGGCAACATCGCCACCAACGCCGGCGGGTTGCTCTGCGCGAAGTACGGCGTCACCCGCGAGAGCGTGCTCGGACTCGCGGTGGTCCTCGCCGACGGAACGCTGCTGCGCACGGGCCATCGCACGGTGAAGGGCGTGACCGGCTACGACCTCACCGCGCTCATGACGGGATCCGAGGGCACCCTCGGCGTGATCGTCGAGGCGACCCTGCGCCTGCGTCCGGTCGTGCTCGGCGCGATCGAGACCGTCGCCGCCGCCTTCCCCGACGTCGAATCGGCGGGCGTCGCGGTCGGCGGCGTCGCCGCAGCCCGGGTGCGCCCGGCGATCCTCGAGCTCATCGACCCCGTGGGCCTCGCACGCGTCGCCGAGCACCTCGGCGTCGACGCGCTCGCCGGGACCCCGCTCGCGGACTTCGCCCCTGGGGAGACCTTCCTCCTCGCTCAGTGCGATGCGGGCGATGCCGCGTCCGAGGCCACGACCATCGCACGCGTCTTCGCCGAGGCCGGCGGCCGGGTCACCAGGTCGACGGATGCCGCGACCGGCGAGCGCCTCCTCGACATCCGCCGCGCCATGCACCCCGCGCTGGCGTCGCGGGGCAACGTGCTCATCGAGGACGTCGCGGTGCCGCGTTCGAGGCTGCCCGAGATGTTCCGCGAGATCGCCCGGATCGGCACGCGCCACGGCGTCGACATCCCGACGCTCGCGCACGCAGGCGACGGCAACCTTCACCCGAACTTCGTGTTCGAGGGCGACGAGGTGCCCGAGCACGTCTGGACGGCCGCCGACGAGCTGTTCCGGGCCGCGGTGCGGCTCGGCGGCACCCTGACCGGCGAGCACGGCGTCGGCGTGCTGAAGCGCCGATGGCTGGCCGAGGAGCTCGGCGACACGTCCGTCGACCTGCAGCGGCGCATCAAGGCGGTGTTCGATCCCGCCGGGATCCTGAACCCGGGCGTGATGTTCCCGCCTCCCGGCGACGGCGATCGCTAGGCTTCCGCCGTGAGCCTGACGCCTCCTCCGCCCGAGGACCCCCACGGGCACCTGAACCCGACCGGACCGGCCGCCGACGACCCCGCCTTCGCGCACCGCGCGCCAGGGCGCGCGCGCAGCGGCATGGCCGCCGGCGCCGCGATCATCGTGCTCATCGCCGTCGCGGTGCTCGTCGCGCTCCTCGTGGCCGGCTACCTCGCGGTGGCGCTCGGGGCCTCCGTCGTGGCGGTCGGCACGCTCCTCGCGCTCGTGCCGCTCGCGATCGTGCTCCTCGCGGTCCGCTGGGTGGACCGCTGGGAGCCCGAGCCGCGGTGGGCGCTCTGGCTGGCCTTCCTGTGGGGCGCGGCGGTGTCGGTCGCGATCGCCCTGATCGTCGACCTCGGCGTGCAGCTCTTCGCCGCGTTCACCTCGCCCGACGGTGCGAGCACCGACCAGGCGATCCAGGCGGTCGTGCAGGCGCCGATCGTCGAGGAGATCGCCAAGGGCGCCGGGGTGCTCCTGATCTTCCTGCTCGCCCGCTCGCACTTCGACGGCCCGGTGGACGGGCTCGTGTACGGGGCCACGGTGGCCGCCGGCTTCGCCTTCACCGAGAACATCCTCTACTTCGGCGTCGCGCTCATCGAGGGCGGCGCCGGCGAGCTCGGCACGACGTTCATCATCCGCGGGCTGTTCTCCCCGTTCGCGCACGTGCTGTTCACGGCCTGCACGGGCGTCGCGATCGGCTTCGCCGCGCGCCGCGGGCGGGGCGCCGGGGTCATGGCCTGGTTCCTCGTCGGACTCGGTGCCGCGATCCTGCTGCACGCGTTCTGGAACGGATCGCTCGCCTTCGCCGACGCGTTCGCGCTGTACTTCACCGTCCAGGTGCCGATCTTCATCGCCGCGATCGTCGTCACGGTCCTGCTCCGCAGGCAGGAGCAGCGCGTGACCCGGGCCCGACTGTCCGAGTACGCGGCCGCCGGATGGTTCAGCCGGGACGAAGTCGACGGCCTGTCGACCTGGGCCGGCCGACGCGCGGCGCTCGACTGGGCGCGGGCGCAGCAGCCTCCGCGCACCGCGCAGGTGCGGCGATTCATCGCGGATGCCACGCGGCTGGCGTTCACCCGGAACATCATCGCGACCGGTCGCGCCGACGTGCGGCGGCACGAGGACGAACGCGTGCTCCTCGAAGCGGTGCGGCGGGATCGCGCGGCGATCTCGGCCTGACCTGCGGCGCCGTCCGACCGACCGGTCTATGCTGGCCGCAATCGCGAAGTGATCGACGGCGATCGGAGGCGGCGTGCCCGTGCCGCAGCAGGATCCGCCAGGGAGCGGTGATCGCTCCCTGCGCGACCGACTCGTGCGCGCCCAGGAGGACGCGCTCGCGACGGGCATCGTCCCGCTCAGCCTCCGCCCCGTCGTCCGGGCGTCGTGGGAGCGCGCCATCCGCGGGGCCATCGACCCCGATCGCGCCCTGCCGCGCATCGAGCTCGACGAGGACGAGTTCCGCGCGTACCGCGCCTCCCATGCGCTCGCGCCCGTGATGCCCGTCATCCGCCGGCTGCTCGTCGACGGCACGGAGGACGCCGGGCTCGTGGTCGCCGTGGGTGACGCGCAGGGGCGGCTGCTCTTCGTCGAGGGCGACCCGCACCTGCGACGACGCGCCGAGGACATGCTCTTCGTCGCCGGCGCCGACTGGTCGGAGGCGAGCATCGGCACGAGCGCTCCGGGCACCGCGCTGCAGCTCGATCGGGCCGTGCAGATCCGCGGCGCAGAGCACTACAACCGCATCGTGCACCCGTGGAGCTGCACGGCCGCGCCCGTGCACGACCCGGCGACGGGCGCGCTGCTCGGCGTCATCGACATCACGGGGACCGACCTCGCCGTCGCGCCGCACGCCATGTCGCTCGTCTCGGCGACCGTCGCGGCCGTCGAGGCCGAGCTGCGTATCGCGAACCTCGAGACGACCGTGCGCAGCACCATCCGCCGCTCCCGCATGCGCTCGGTGCCCGCCGAGCGGACGTCGCTCTCGGTGCTCGGCGTGCAGCGGCCGCGCCTCGGCTCCCACGAGCTCGGCCCGAGGCACGCCGAGATCCTCACCCTGCTCGCCTGGCACCCGAACGGCATCGGCGCCGAACGACTGGCCGCGCTGCTCTACGAGGGCGACCCGTCGCCCGTCACGCTCCGCGCCGAGATGACCCGCCTGCGGCGGGTGCTCGACGCGGCGGGCGAGCCGCCCCCGGAGTCGCGCCCCTACCGCCTCGGGCGAGCGCTCGACGTCGATGCCGCACGCGTCGCCCGGCTCGTCGGGCAGGGGTCGCTGCGCCGGGCGCTCGAGCAGTACCCCGGCCCGATCCTCCCGGCGTCGACCGCGCCGGGCATCGTCGAGCTCCGCGACGAGCTCGCGAGCCGGCTCCGCGAGTCGATGCTCGCCGACGCCTCGCCCGAGGTCCTGCTCGCCTTCGCCGAACGCGACGAGCACCGCTACGACGCCGGGATCTGGCGCGCGCTGCTCGAGGTGCTGCCCGCGCGCTCGCCGAAGCGGGCGTCGGTCGTGGCGCATCTCGAGCGGATCGACGCGGCGCTGCGCTGACACGCCGGCCGCGGCATCCGTCACCGGCACTGCAACGCGGCTGCAACCCTCGGGCAACCGGACCGCAACGCCCGCGCCCGTACCGTGACGACCGCCCCACTCCGAGGGCATGACGACGACGTCACGAGGAGACACGATGACCGTGTACGCCGCGCCCGGCACCGCCGGCGCACTGATCCAGTTCAAGCCGCGCTACGAGCACTTCATCGGCGGCGAGTGGGTGAAGCCCGTCGAGGGCGCCTACTTCGACGACATCTCGCCCGTGAACGGGAAGCCGTTCGCCGAGGTCGCGCGCGGCACCGCCGCCGACATCGAGGCCGCGCTCGATGCGGCGCACAAGGCCGCCCCGGCGTGGGGTCGCACGAGCGCCGCGCACCGCGCGGCGATCCTGAACGCCATCGCCGACCGCATCGACGCCAACCTCGAGTTGCTCGCGGTCGCGGAGACCTGGGACAACGGCAAGTCGATCCGCGAGCCGCTGAACGCCGACCTGCCGCTCGCGAGCGACCACTTCCGGTACTTCGCGAGCCTCATCCGCGCGCAGGAGGGCAGCTTCACGCAGCTCGACGAGGACAACGTCGCCTACCACTTCGACGAGCCGCTCGGCGTGGTCGGCCAGATCATCCCCTGGAACTTCCCGCTGCTCATGGCCGTGTGGAAGCTCGCCCCGGCCCTCGCCGCGGGCAACGCCGTCGTGCTGAAGCCCGCCGAGCAGACGCCCGTGTCGATCCTCGTGCTCGTCGAGCTCATCGCCGACCTGCTGCCGGCGGGCGTGCTCAACGTCGTCAACGGCTTCGGCGTCGAGGCCGGCAAGCCGCTCGCGTCCTCGAACCGCATCCGCAAGATCGCGTTCACGGGCGAGACCACCACCGGCCGCCTGATCCTGCAGTACGCGTCGGCGAACATCATCCCGTCGACGGTCGAGCTCGGCGGCAAGAGCCCGAACATCGTCTTCGAGTCGGTCGCCGACCGGCGGGACTCGTTCTACGAGAAGGCCCTCGAGGGCTTCAGCCTCTTCGCGTTCAACCAGGGCGAGGTCTGCACCTGCCCGAGCCGGTCGCTCATCCAGAAGTCGATCTACGACTCCTTCCTCGACGACGCCATCGAGCGCACGAAGCTCGCCCGCCAGGGCAACCCGCTCGACACCGAGACGCAGGTCGGCGCGCAGGCGTCGAACGACCAGCTCGAGAAGATCCTCAGCTACATCGACATCGGCAAGAAGGAGGGCGCGAAGCTGCTCCTCGGCGGCGAGCGCGTCGACCTCGGGGGCGACCTCAGCGAGGGCTACTACGTGGCTCCGACGATCTTCGAGGGCGAGAACCGCATGCGGCTCTTCCAGGAGGAGATCTTCGGGCCGGTCGTCGCGGTCACGAGCTTCCGGGACTACGACGACGCGATCCGCATCGCGAACGACACGCTCTACGGCCTCGGCGCGGGCGTCTGGAGCCGCAACGGCAACGAGGCGTACCGGGCCGGCCGCGACATCCAGGCGGGCCGGGTGTGGGTGAACAACTACCACGCGTACCCCGCCGGTGCGGCGTTCGGCGGCTACAAGTCCTCCGGGATCGGCCGCGAGAACAACAAGGAGGCCCTGTCGCACTACCAGCAGACGAAGAACCTCCTCGTCAGCTACAGCGAGAACCCGCTCGGGTACTTCTGATCGGCAGCCGGCCATGACGATCGAGACGACGGATGTCGCGGCGCTCGCCGCTCGAGTGGTCGCGTCGGTCACGGTCGAGGGCGACGTCTCGCCGCGGGTGGAGCTCACGCCCGCGGCGAGCGTGCTGCTCGCGACGCTGTGGGCGACGCATGGGCCGCTGATGTTCCACCAGTCGGGCGGATGCTGCGACGGCAGTGCCCCGATGTGCTACCCCGCGGGCGACTTCGTCACGAGCGCGGCCGACGTGCTGCTCGGCGAGCTCGACCTCGGCTCGGGGCGCGTCGTGCCGTTCTGGATGTCGGCCGAGCAGTTCCGGTACTGGCGGCACACGCACCTCACGGTCGACGTCGTGCCGGGCCGGGGGAGCGGCTTCTCGCTCGAGGCGCCCGAGGGCGTCCGCTTCCTCATCCGCTCGCGCCTCATGGAGGAGTGAAAACTCGTCGCCCCGCGGTGTGGCCTCAGCCGACAGCACTCCGGGGCGACGAGCTTTTAGGGCACCAGCCTGCAACGTGTTCGCCATTGGCGCAAGAGCGGGGTGGACGGGCGTCCGCGATTGAACCGGCACGCGGCATCCGTTTGGATGGACCCATGACTGATACGAACAGCAAGCCCGAGATCGAGGCTCCCGAGGGCCCGGCTCCGGTCGAGCTCGTCATCGAGGACCTCGTCGTCGGCGACGGCCAGGAGGCGGCACCCGGCTCGACGGTCGACGTGCACTACCTCGGCGTCGAGTACGACTCGGGCGAGGAGTTCGACTCGTCGTGGAGCCGCGGCCAGTCGATCAACTTCCCGCTGCAGGCGCTCATCGCCGGCTGGCAGGAGGGCATCCCCGGCATGAAGGTCGGCGGGCGCCGCAAGCTCATCGTTCCGCCGCAGCAGGCCTACGGCACCGCGGGCGGACACCCGCTCTCCGGCAAGACCCTGATCTTCGTGATCGACCTGCTCGGCGTCAGCTGACCCGGGCCTCAGTACGAACCGGTACGACGGCCGGCGACCCCGCAGCGGGTCGCCGGCCGTCGTCGTGTCCGAGGCATCCGGAGCCCGGTCTCGCGGAAATCTCCATGCGTGTGCATCCGATCGGCGCGCTCATCCGGAAGTAGGTGGTGTCAGGCAAGATCCGCCCCGCGCATCGCGGGAACGACCAGGAGGACACCATGAAGAAGATCATCGCCGCCGGCATCGGCGCCGGAGCGCTCGTCGCGCTCGGCGGGCTCGCGCCGGCCAACGCCGCCGAGGATGCGGCCATGCTCTCCGTGCTGCACGGGGTCCCGGGCCTCACCGTCGACGTGTACGTGAACGACGAGCTGACGCTGGACGACTTCGAGCCCGGCGAGCTGGCGGGCCCGCTCGAGCTGGCCGCGGGCACGTACACGGTCGCGATCACCGCCGCCGATGCAGCGGATGCATCCGATCCCGCCATCGGCCCGGTCGACCTGCCCCTCGAGGCAGGGGGCAACTACACGGCCGTCGCCAACCTCGACGCGGAGGGCAACCCGACCGCCAACCTCTTCACGAACGACGTGTCGGAGATCGCGGCCGGCGAGGGCCGGCTCACGGTCCGGCACGTCGCCGCGGCACCCGCCGTCGACGTGCTCGCCGGGGGTGAGGCCGTGATCACCGGTCTCGAGAACCCGAACGAGCAGTCGCTCGACCTGCCCGCCGGCACCGTGGAGGCGTCGGTCGCCGCCGCCGGCACCACCGACCCGGTGCTCGGGCCGGCACCCGTCGACGTCGCCGAGGGCACCCTCACGATCGCGTACGCCTGGGGCAGCCTCGAGGACGACACGCTCCAGCTCGCGGTGCAGACCGTGACGGGCATGCACTCGAGCCCCGACGGCGTCCCGGCCGGTGCTGCCGGCCTCGTCGCGACGAACTCGCCGGAGCGCGTCTTCGGCCTCTGGGCAGCGGGGGGGATCGCGCTGCTCTCGGTGATCGCGATCGCCACCGCTGCGGTCCGCAAGGCCGCGACGGCCAAGGTCGAGCGCTGATCACCATGCGGGGGAAGGCGGTCGCGGCCGGGGTGTTCGGGTCCCCGGTCGCGGCCGTCGCCGTGCTCGCGCTCCTCGTCGGGTGCACGGTGGCACCGGGCGAGGGCGTCGAGCCCGATCCCGGCGCGACCGCGTCGGCGGCCCCCGCTCCGACTCCGTCCGAGGCGACGGGCGCGCGGCCGGCGGCTGCGGCCCCCGCCGTCGCGGTGCCGGACATCCCGCGCCGATCGTCGTCGCTCGAGGCCAACCGGATGCGCCAGGCGCCGGCGCCCGTGCGGATCGAGGTCCCCGACCTCGGCATCGACATGTCGATCGAGCCCGTCGGGCTCGAGGCCGACGGGTCCATGGGGCTCTTCGACGATCCGGCGCTCGCCGCCTGGTACCGCTGGGGGCCCGCGCCCGGATCGGAGGGGGGCTCGACCGTCATCGCCGCCCACGTCGACTCCCTCGAGTACAGCGTGCTGCCGTTCGCCCGGCTCAAGGATGCGACGCCCGGCACCGCGGTCTTCGTGACGGATGCCGCGGGCACGCGTCACGCGTACGCCGTCGAGTCGCTCCAGGTCACCGAGAAGGCCGCCGTGGACTGGGACGCCGCGTTCGACCGTTCCGGGTCGCCGCGCCTGACGCTCGTGACCTGCGGAGGCGCGTTCGACTACGAGGCGCGAACCTACCTCAGCAACCTCGTCGTGACCGCCACGCCGAGATGACCGTGGACGCCGACCGGAGGGGAGGGGGTCTCGATATGCTGATGTCCACGCCGCAATCGACGATCGCGGCGCCGCTCGTCATGGTCGACGTGCGGCCCCGCCCGAGCCGACGAAGGGATGAGCGCCGCACGGTGAGCCCGATCGCCTTCGACACCCTCGACGACCGTTCCCTCGCGGAGGAGTTCTCCGCCGGCGACGAGCGTGCGCTCCGCGAGGCGTACGCGCGGTGGTCGCCGCTCGTGTTCCGCCTCGCGCTCCGGTCGCTGGGCGACCGGACCGATGCCGAGGACGTGACCCAGCAGGTCTACCTCGCCGCATGGCGCGGGCGGGCCACCTTCGACCTCTCGCGTTCGACGCTGAGCGCCTGGATCGTGGGCATCACGAAGCACCGCATCGCCGATGCGCACGAGGCGCGGGCTCGCTCCCGGCGCCTCGAGGAGAGCCTCGTCGCCGAGGCATCCGTCGCAGTGACCGAGGTCGACGACGACTTCGCCGAACGGGTGATGGTCGCGGAGGAACTGGGTCGACTCGAGCCGGTGCCGCGGCGGGTCATGCAGCTGGCCTTCTACGACCAGCTCAGCCACTCCCAGATCGCGGAGGCGTTGGACCTCCCGATCGGCACCGTGAAGAGCCATGTCCGACGCAGTTTGAGCCGCCTGAGATCACGATGGGAGGTGGAGGATGGACCACATCGAGCCTGACGAGCTGGCTGTGCTGGCCCTCGACGGTCGCGAACCCGAGGGCGCCGTCCGCGACCACCTCGCCGAATGCGGATCCTGCGCGGCCGAGTACGCGTCGCTCGCGCGGACCGTCGACCTGGGTCGCGATGCCTCGATCGAGGGGTTGGAAGCCCCGCCGGCCGCGGTCTGGACGCGCATCCATGCCGAGCTGGGACTCGCACCGGAGCTGGCCGACGACCCGCTCGCGGACGACCCGCTGGCGGACGATCCGCTGACGGGCCCCGACTCGATCGCGGGCTCCGACTCGCTCGCAGGGTCCGGCGAGCCCGACCGCGTGCCCGACTCGGGACCCCGGACCCGGCACGTCCCGCCGAGCCGTCCGCGCACGCCGACGATCGCCGCACCGCCCGCGCGCACCCGCCGTCGCAGGTGGTGGCCGGTCGCGGCAGCGGCCGCGGTCGTCGGCCTGCTCGCGGGCATCGGCATCGGAACCGCGATCGGCGGCCGCCTGGCGGAGCCCGACGCGGCCACCGTGCTCGCGAGTGCCGAACTCGACGCGTTCCCGGGCTGGGATGCGGTCGGCACCGCGACCGTCGAAGCGGACGCGTCCGGAGAACGAACCCTCCTCGTCGACCTCGCCGCCGACGTCCCGGAGGGTGAGGTGCGCGAGGTCTGGCTCATCCGGTCCGACGCGTCCGGTCTGGTCAGCCTCGGGCTGATGGACGGCGACTCGGCCCGGCTCGTGGTGCCGGCCGGTATCGACCTCGACGAGTACCCGCTCGTGGACGTGTCGGCCGAACCGGTCGACGGCGATCCGGCGCACTCGGGCGACTCGATCGTGCGGGGTGAACTGCGCGCCGCCTGACGTGCCGTCGAACGTGCCGTCGGCGGTCGTGACCCGGTAGATTGCGGGGGACCCGACCCCCGTTCACGAGAGGCACGACGACGTGACCGCTTCGATGCCCTCCGCGTCCCCGCGCGCGACGGACGACGCTCCGCCTCTGCCGCTCGCGCGAGCGGACCGCCGCCGGATCGTCGTCGCGTTCGCACGTACGTCGGACTCGGCCTCGTGCACCTCGCCGTGCTCGTGGGCGGCGTCGACGATGCGGTCGTCACGGCGACCAAGGTGACGCTGATGCCCGCGCTGATGCTCGCGGTCCTGGTCGCGCGCCCCCGGGCGTCCACCGCGCAGTGGCTCCTCGTCGCGGCGATCGTGCTGTCGTGGTGCGGCGACGCGCTGCTGACCGGGTCGGGCGACGGATGGTTCGTGGCGGGCCTGCTCTGCTTCCTCGCGGCGCACGTCGCCTACATCGTCCTGTTCGTCCGGCTGCCCGCCGCCGGTCGCCGCGTGCCGTGGTGGACGCTCGCCTACGTCGCCTGGTTCGCGGCGTTCCTGGCATTGCTCGCGACGGGCCTCGGGGGGCTGCTCGTCCCCGTCGCGATCTACGGTGCCGTACTCGGCGCGATGGCGGCGCTCGCGGGCGGCCTCGGGGGGCTCGTCGCGGTCGGCGGGGCGCTGTTCGTCGTCTCGGACTCGGTGCTCGCGCTCGGGCGTTTCCTTCCGGGCTACGAGTTCGCCGCGCACGACCTCGTCGTGATGTCGACCTACCTGGCGGCGCAGGGACTCATCGCGCTCGGCGTGCTCACTCGGATGGTGGCGCGTCGGGCTCGCTGACCGTCGTCGGATCGGGCGTCGTCGTCGGACCGGCGGGCTTCGGCGGGTCGCTGGACTTCGGCGCGGGCGCCGGCACGGAGCGCCCGTCGGCGTTGGGGCGCCCTCTCGAGGGCTCGGCGACATCCCGCACGCGGTCGACGAGATCGCGCCAGGGTCCGGTCACCTGGCGCTCGGCGAGCGTGGCCTCGTGCGGTTCGCAGCGGATGCGGTAGGTGTATCGATCGGGCTCGGGTGGCGCGGGCGGCGTCTCGCTCCACGGAAGGCGCTCCACGAGGAGTACCCATTCCTCCGGATCGGGCTGGTCCTCGACCTCGACGGTCCACGTGAGCCGCAGACCAGCCAGACCGCCGCTCCGGGAGACCTCGACCTCCATGCTCCGGATGCTACTCCGGTTCGACGCCGACGGCGGCCCAGCCGTCGGCGACGGCGTTGGCCTCGCGGGAACCGGCACCGTAGCGCTCGCGCGCGGCGGCGAGGGTCGCGGCCGCGAACTCCGCGAAGCCGTCGTTCGGCTTCACGGCGCCGCCCGTGAGGGCGTCGTACCAGATGCGGCCGACGTGCTCCCACGCGAATCCGCCGAGCTCGACGGCCGCGAGTGCGAACGCCCGATTCGGGATGCCGGAGTTCAGGTGCACGCCGCCGTTGTCGGCGTCGGTCACGATGTAGTCGCGCATATGGGCCGGCTGGGGGTCGCGCCCGAGGACGTCGTCGTCGTAGGCCGTGCCGGGCTCGAGCATCGAGCGCAGCGCGCGACCCTCGACGAGCTCGGTGAAGATCCCCTCGCCGATCAGCCAGGTGGCGGCGTCGGCATCCTGCCCCATGGCGTACTGCTCGGTGAGCGCGCCGAACACGTCGGAGATGTGCTCGTTCAACGCGCCCGACTGGTCGCGGTAGCGCAGCCGCGCCGTCATCTCGGTGACGCCGTGCGCGAGCTCGTGGCCGATGACCGAGATCGAGTGGGTGAACCCGCGGAACACCTCGCCGTCGCCGTCGCCGAACACCATCCGCTCGCCGTCCCAGAAGGCGTTGTCGTAGCGATCGCCGAAGTGCACCGTCGCCTCGAGCGGCGCACCCTCGCCGTCGATCGCGTCGCGGCCGTAGACGCGCTCGAACAGCGACCAGACCTCGCCGAGCCCGTCGTAGGCCTCGTCGACGGCCGGGTCGCCGGTCGCGGGCCCGCCCTCGGTGCGCACGAGACGCCCGGGCAACGACTCGGTGCCCTCGGCGTCGGAGATCCGGCGGTCCGGGGCGGGCTCCGCGACGCCCTCCATCGGGGTGCCGACGTCGGTCTCGGCCTCGAGATCGGCGTGCCGGTCGGGCTCGGCGACCTGTTCGCGCTCGAGCATCGACCGCCCGTGCTCGTGCGGCAGCAGGCCCGGATGCGCACCCTCGACGCGCAGCTCCCGCATCGGCTCATCGCGCAGCAGCGAACGGCGGGCGGCCTCTGCCGCGACGTCGAAGTACTCCTCGGCGGCCGCGATCCGCAGCAGCAGGTAGGGAGGGACGATGCCCGCGCGGGCGCGCGCCCGGGCGAATACGATGGCGCGAGGCTCGCGCGGAGGAGGCGGCGGCATCCGGGTCATGCGTCGATGCTGGCACGCGCCGCCGACAGGGCGGGATGCCCCGCCGGGAAGCCGGGATGCGCATGCGAAGCTAGAGGGGTGACCACCGCCGTCGCCGCCCCCTCCGAGGTGCGCACCCACCCGATCGCGCTGGTCCCGGCCGTGCTCGTGTGCTCGGCCGCGGTGTTGCTGTTCGGGTTCCAGCTGCGCCCCCCGGGGTACGCGCTGCTCGTCATCGGACTCCTCGTCGCATGGCTGGTCGACCGGTCCGGCCGCACGGAGCGATTGCTGCCCGACCTCGCGCTCATCGCGATCGGCCAGGCGATCATCTCGACGATCTCGCTCGAGGCCGAGCTCTCGAACGAGGCGATGCTGCGATTCGCGGTCGTGCTGGGTGCCGCAGTCGCCGTGCCGTTCCTGATCTCGCGCTTCCTCTATCGGGAGCGCACCATCCGGTTCCCGTGGCGAACGGGGCGCCGGTGGACGCTCACGCAGTGGCTCTACCTGGTCTTCGTGACCCTGGCTGGCTGGCTCATCCTGCCCTTCTACTTCATCACGTCGGGCGTGTACCGGAACTGGCCGACGGTGACCGAGCCGAACGAGATCGCGCGCCTGTTCGTCGGCGTGAACGCCGTCGGCACGTGGGACGAGCTCTTCTTCATCTGCACGGTGTTCGCGCTGCTCCGTCGGCACTTCCCGACGTGGCAGGCGAACCTGCTGCAGGCGATCGTCTTCGTCTCGTTCCTCTGGGAACTCGGCTACCAGTCGTGGGGGCCGCTGCTGACGATCCCGTTCGCGCTCATCCAGGGTTACACGTTCAAGCTCACCAAGTCGCTGACGTACGTGCTGATCGTGCACCTGCTCTTCGACGCGGTCGTGTTCTGCGTGATCGTGTATGCCCACAACGGGTGGCCGGCGATCTTCCCGCTCGTCCCGGCCGGGTAGATCCGACGGGTCCGGCGTTCCTCAGGCCCGCGGGGCACTCCGCATGACGCGGACCGAGCCCGCTCCGAGCGCGAGGGCGCCGGCGACGGCGGACGCGCACACGGCCCATTCGATCGGACCGGGTGCGTCGGGCGGCGTCTCGAACACGGCGCCCGAGTCGCTGCGGTAGACCGTGGCGTCGGATCCGACGACGAGGTCGTCGCTCCGCACGTCGGCCGTGCCCCCGTCGGGAAGCTGGACGATGACGTATCGGAACGGCACCGGCCGGCTGCCGCGCCGGTCGGCGACGAAGCGCTCCTCCGAGTACTCGCCGACGACGGTCGCCGAGATCGGCGAGGTCGCCGTGATCGCCCGAGCGACGGTCTCGCCGATCGCGACGACGGCGCCGAGGCCGAGTGCCACGGCGCCGAGCGCGAGGACGACCGCGGTGAGCCAGCGCGGCGGATATCCAGCGCGTTCATCGGCTCGTCGTCGGATGTCGTCCATGGGATCGCGACTTTCGGTCTCTCGATTCCATGGTCGCACGGGCGGCCGTCGCGGCCGAGGCAATAGAGTCGGGGCACTGGAGGATACGAGCGCACCGGGGGGTCGCGATGTCCGATGTCATGGCCGTCGAAGATGCACCATTGGAACCGGTCCGGGGGCTTGCGGCCTTCCGGTCCGATTCGCGGTCCGCAGTCGCCTCGCGGAGTGCCCAGTCGATGGGGATGTCGCTCTTCGCATTCGGTTCCGACGAGCAGATCGCCGATCTGCACGGGGATGCCGCCGAACTGGAGGTGCCGCAGGTCCGTCAGGCCGACCCGGCCATCGCCGAGCTCGCCGACGAAGGGTCACTGGAGCACCTGCTCTACGACATGCTCGAGGCGCACTGGGACGGCTTTCCGCGTCACCTCGATCTGGACGAGTCGGAGCGCTTGGAAGGCAGCGCGGCCCTGTGGCGTGAAGTCGACCGTTCGCACGATCCCCGGACGCTCCTCGCGCTGCTGGCCCTTGGTGCACGGAGCCCCGAGGACCTCGAGGCGGCCGGTGCGGCGGCGGGCCTGGATCGATTCGCCGAGGGCAGGCTCGAATCGGCGCAGGTGCTGCTGGACCGCCTCACCGAGTCGGCCGACCCGCTCGCCAGCGCGATTGCGCGGGTCGTGCTCAACCGTGCGGCACCGGGGCTCGATGAGGCGTCACCGGGCTCATCACCCGGCTCGACGGCCGGACCGACAACGGTGAGCGCGGCAGTCCACGGAACGTGGGGCATGGTCGGAGACGACCCGTGGTACCGCCCCGGAGCGGAGCTGCATCGTCATATCCGGAGCGAGGTGTCTCCGAACCTGTACGACGAGCGCGGCTACTACGTCTGGACGGGCGGGTTCTCCCAGCGCGATCGCGATCAGGGAGCCTCCGACCTGAGTCTGTGGCGGGAGGTCAACCAGTTCACGTCGTTCGACGACATCTACGCGCACAGCCACGGCGGCAATGTGGCGCTGTCCGCAGCGGCCGCCGGCGAGCGGATCCGGATGCTCGTCCTCATGCACACCCCGGCGCTCCCGCGCTCGAGGGAGGAGTGGGAGCGAATCGCGGACCACATCGGCCGGGTCGTCGTTCTGCGAACGCGCATGGACCTCGTCGTCCTCGCCGACGGCGTGCGCAACGGGAGCCGCCAGCGATTCGACGCGCGCACGCTACCCCATTTCGAGGTGGCGCTCCATTGGGCGAAGGGCGACGGCTGGTTCTCGCATGGACTGTTCGTCAGCCGACCGAAGTGGGAGCAGTATCACATCGCCGAGATCGTGGAATCTCAGCGACGTCTCGTCGTCGGTGCGCCGCCCCGCTGAGAAGCCTCGCAGGTCCTTGCGGCAGGGCGGATGCGACGACCCACCGACACCGCGGTGCGTGCCGGTCCGGGCGACCGACCAGGCAGATCGCTCAGAAGGGCGCCGGCTCGAGATCGGAGCCAGGCGACTCCCCGAGTTCGAGATCGACGGATGCCGCAGGATCCGGTGGATCGGCGGAGTCAGGTGGGTGGACTCCCTCACCAACCCCGACCGGTTCGAATCGTCGCTCCGGCACCGTCCGCAGCACGTGCCCGGCGGGGGAGGTCCACCGCATGATCCCGTTCGCCTCGAGGGCGACCCGCCAGCCCGCCTCGTGCTTCAGGCGGTGGTGGTGCCGGCAGAGCACGGCGAGATTCGCGGCGCAGGTCTCGCCGCCGTGCGCCCACGCGCGGGTGTGATCGAGGTCGGCGCGCTCGGCGCGGCGGTTGCAGCCCGGGAACCGGCATTGCCCGTCGCGAACGCGCACGAAGCCGTCGAGGTCGGCCGGCGCGCGGTAGTGCTCGCGCCCGTAGCCGAGCGTCGCGCCGGTCTCGGGGTGCACGAGGATACGCCGCATCGACGGCGCGTGCGCCGCGATGATGCGTGCGGTCTCGGCGTCGATCGGCCCGTAGCCCTCGAGGTCGGCGGGCTCGTCGTCGAGGCCCAGGAGCGTGAGCACGGGCACGGTCACGTTGAGCCGCGGCCGCACCGCGCCGGTCGGCCCGGCGACCGCGTCGCGCGTGCGCGCGTCGTCGAGGAGGGTGCCGGAGAGCAGCAGGTCGGCGGCGAGGTCGGTCGCGCGCTGCGCACTCGTGCGGTGGTCGTCGGATGCCTCGCGACTCGCGAGCACGTCGAGCCGCCGCTCGATCGCGAACGCGCGCTCGGCCTCGAGGAAGAGGCTCAGCCACGCCATGCCGTCTGGCGCCGCCTCGACGCACATGCGACGGTCGGCGGCAGCGCGAGTGCGTCGGTCGACGAGCGGTTCGGGCAGCAGGCGTTCGCGCACCCGCCGCATGCGGCGGCGCACGTCGGCATTCGTCGAGACGACGCCATCGGCCACGGCGGCGGAGGCCGCGTCGAGCGCGACGCGCTCCACGGCGTCGGCGACCTCGGCCGGCGCGCCTCGCGTGAGCTCGAGCACGGAATGGACCTGCGTCGGCGCGACCTCGCCGGCGTCGAGCGCGTCGAGCGTCGCGACGCGCGGCCCGGTCAGGCGTTCGGCCTCGGCGACGAGGCGAGCAGCGGATGCCTCGTGCTGGCCGAGCGTCGTCGCGAGCTCGGCGACGAACGACCGGGTGGCCATGTCGCGGTCGCGCGCAGTGCTCGACGCGGTGACCCCGGCGGCCTCGGTGGCGAGTGCACGCGCGCGCTGGACGCTCCGGTACCGATCGGCGTGCAGCCGCCGGATGATCTGCTCGAAGCTCGCGATCGCGGCCAACTCGAACTCGAGCGCCTGTCCGGCGGGGAGGTCGAGGATCGCTGGCATGGGTCCATCCAATCAGGACCCACCGACATCGATCTGCGTCGGAATACCCGGTGAGAGCGGCATTCCTGCACGCCGTCCACCGATATCGCGTCCATGCACGGCTGACGTCGAGACCACCGAAGCGGCCTCACCTGCTGCACCGTCGCTTCCAGCGGTCCGGCCCCGCGGCCGAGTCGGGCGTGCGCTACTTCAGCTGACCCCGGATCTCTCCCGGCGGGTTGTTCGCGTTGTGCACATTGACGTAGTAGCCGCCCGGGTTCGCCGCGATCGCGTCGAGCAGGGCCTCGTCGTTCACCGTCGTGCAGCCGCCGACCGAGAAGTCGGTCGCGCTCGGCACGCCGAGCGGGATCACGACCGGTCCAGCGACGTTGCGGGGGGCGACGTGCACGTGGGCGGCCGTGGCCGGCGCCGAGAGCCCCTTCACGTCGAGCGTGTAGCAGAACTCGTTCAGGTCGTCGTCGATCTCGTAGCTGAACCAGCCGTGGGCGCCGAAGTCGTTCGGCGTGGGCACCTCCTGTCCGCCGTTCAGCGGGATGGCGGGTGCGGCCTGTGCGGCGCCGGCGCCGGCGAAGGCGAACGCAGCCGCGGCGGCGATCGTCAGGGCCGCGGTTCGCGCGCGCCTGATCCTCATCATGATGATCACTCGCTTTCTCGGGTTGCTCGGCACGCTACGCCCAGGGCCGAGCACCTGCAACGGGCGACGATGAGCCTCGACGGCATCCGCCTACGACTCGACGGATGCCCCGTGGTCGGCCAGCCAGGCGAGCAGCACGCTGACGTGGTTGACCCGCTGGTCCCGCGCGCCGAACAGCAGCGTCACGCGCTCATGTTCGCCCGCGAGCGCCAGCAGCGCATGCGCCGCCGGATTCTCGTCGAGCTCGGCTCGGTACCGGGCGGCGAACTCGTCGAACCGATCGGCGTCGGCGTGGTGCCACTCGGTGCGCAGCTCGGGGGAGGGCGCGGCATCCTTCGCCCAGTCGTCGAGTTCGGCGCGCTCCTTCGAGACGCCGCGCGGCCACAGCCGGTCGACCAGCACCCGGACGCCGTCGGATGCCTCGGGGGCGTCGTAGACGCGCTTCATCGCGATGGCCATGCGGCCAGTGTGCTCCGTCCCCAGCCCTGCGGGCAACGGCGCAGCGCCTACGCGGCGACGGCCGCGCGCCGCTCCAGCACGATCTGCTGCACCGCCGTCCGTCCCGCGCGATTCGCGCCGACGGTCGACTGCGACGGTCCGTACCCGATGAGGAACAGCCTCGGGTCGTCGAGGGAACGCGTGTCGGCCACGCGGAAGCCACCGGCGCGAGTGCGCAGTCCGAGCGGTGCGAGGTGGTCGAGTGCGGGCCGGAACCCGGTCGCCCAGAGGATCACGTCGGCCGGCCGGAACGACCCGTCGGGCATGCGCACGCCGTCCTCCTCGATCGAGGCGAACATCGGATGCCGCACGAGCACGCCCCGCGCCTGTGCCGCGCGCGCCCACGGCGTCCAGTGCATGCCGGTGACGGCGATCACGCTGCCGGGCGGCAGACCCTCGCGCACGCGCGCCTCGACGCCGGCGATGGCCGCGGTGCGGGCCGGAAGGTCGAAATCCTCCTCGACCCACTCCGGCTCGCGCCGGGTCATCCACGTCGTCTCGGCGACGTGCGAGATCTCGTCGAGCAGCTGCACGGCCGAGACGCCGGCGCCGACGATGATCACGCGCTTCCCGGCGAACTCGTCGGCCGAGACGTAGTCGGCGACGTGCAGCTGCCGCCCGCGGAAGCGGTCGATGCCGGGGTAGTACGGGCGGAACGGGCGCGTCCAGGTGCCGGTCGCATTGATGGCGTAGCGCGCCGCCCACGTGCCTCGGTCGGTCTCGACGAGGAGCCGGCCGTGCGGGTCGTCGTCTGCGCGGCGCACCGCCTTCACCCGTACCGGGCGCTGCACGTCGAGGTCGAACCGGCGCTCGTACTCGGCGAAGTACGGCGGGAGCACGTCGCGGCTCGCCGCCGCCGGGTCCGCGGGCGGGACCGGGTGGCCGGGCAGTTCGTGGATGCCGTTCACCGTCCCCATGCGCAGCGACGCCCAACGGTGCTGCCAGGCGCCGCCCGGCGCCGGGTTCGCGTCGAGCACGACGAAGGTGTCGCCGGCCGCCGGGTCCGTCCCGACGGGCGCGAAGCCTCTGCGTCGCAGGTGATGGGCCGCTGAGAGCCCCGCCTGCCCGGCGCCGATCACGGCCACGTCGACCGCAACGGCATCCACGGACTCGAGTTCCACGCATGCCGGAACCGCCTGAGGCTCCGCGGTATTCCGGGCACCGCGTTCGGGCCCGAGTCGGTGACGGCTCGCGCCGGTGTCGTCGCGTCCACGCACGCGTCCGCCCCGCGGCATCCGCTCTGCTAGAGTATGGAGGTTGCCGTGAATCGGCCGCGCATCAAGAGAGCCCAGGCATCAGGCCCCGGGCAGCGCGCAACGAGAAGAAGGGATCCCATCTATGGCACTGGATGCAGACATCAAGAAGGCGATCATCGAAGAGTACGCGACCCACCCCGGTGACACTGGATCCCCCGAGGTCCAGATCGCGATCCTCACCAAGCGGATCAAGGACCTCACCGAGCACCTGAAGGAGCACAAGCACGACCACCACTCGCGTCGTGGCCTGCTCCTCCTCGTCGGTCAGCGTCGTCGTCTGCTCGGCTACCTCGCCGACGTCGACATCAACCGCTACCGGTCGCTCATCGAGCGTCTCGGGCTGCGCCGCTAAGCGCACCACGCCGCCGCCAGGCGGACCGCGCGGCTCTCGACACAGCGTCGTGAGTCTTCGACGACAACGCGAACTTCTTGCGAAGGCCCCCGCCCCGCTCACCACGAGCCGGCCGGGGGTCTTCGTCATGTCCAGACGGCTGCGGCCCGCGTGCCCGGCCGCGCGCCGCGCGCGCGTCCGGCGACGGATGCGCCGGGGTACGTGCCCGGCGACTGATGCGTCGCATGCCCTGTCAAGCCCGTTGAGGCGGGTCCGCCTGCGACCTACCGTCGGGTACGCGCCGATGAAAGGAGCACCACATGGCCGAGCGACTCAGCGGGAAGACGGTCGCCTTCCTCGTCACCGACGGGTTCGAGCAGGTCGAGTTCACGGAGCCGTGGGATGCGATCGGGGACGCGGGTGCCGAGACCCACCTCGTCGCGCCGGGCGACGGCAGCGTGCGAGGCATGAACCACCTGGACGAGGGTGACTCGTTCGACGTCGATCGACCGGTCGCGGAGGTTCGCGCCGACGACTACGACGCGCTCGTGCTGCCCGGCGGCGTGGTGAACGCCGACCACCTTCGCATGGACGACGACGCCGTCGCCTTCGCGCGTGCCTTCTTCGAACAGCACAAGCCGGTCGCCGTGATCTGCCACGGGTCGTGGATCCTCGTCGAGGCCGACGTCGTCCGGGGTCGGACGCTCACGTCCTATCCGTCGTTGCGGACCGACCTGCGCAACGCCGGGGCGTCATGGGTCGACGAGGAGGTGGTCGTCGACCAGGGCCTCGTCTCGAGCCGCAACCCCGACGATCTCCCCGCCTTCATCGACAAGGCCATCGAGGAGATCGAGGAGGGGCCGCACCAGGGCCAGGTTCCCTGAGCGGCATGCGGACGGATGCCGCGGGGCGCGGCGAGTCCACGCGTCGCCCCCGCGGCATCCCTCGCCGTGGTGAGGGCCCGTCCGCGGGTCTCCGGCGCGGTTCACGCGCCGCGGGTCACTCCGCGCTGCGGGCGCGGTACGCGCGTGTCGCCATGCGGTTGCCGCAGCGCGTGCTGCAGTAGCGCTTCGACGCGTTCTTCGAGAGGTCGACGAAGACCCCCGTGCAGTCGTCGGCCTGGCATCGCGCGAGTCGGCCGATCCCGTCGGCGCGGATGACATCGACGAGCGCCATCGCGGCCTCGACGAGCATGCGCTCGGCCAGGGGCCGATCCTGGGAGACGGCGTGGATGTGCCAGTCGAGCGCGTCGTGACGCACGAGCCGGGGGATCGCGTGCGACTCCTCGAGGATCGCGTTGACAGCGCCGGCCATGGGGTCTCGCTCGAGGGTCCAGATCTCGCGCAGGCGGTCGCGGACGTTGCGGACCTCGTCGAGTTCGCGCTCGTCGCCGTCGCGTCGACCGGAGAAGCCCCAGACGTCGAGGAGGCCGGCCAGTTGCTCGGTCGTGGCGAGCTCGTCCTCGCCGGATTCGGACGCGCCGGGCACCGTGTCGGCGACGGCGGCCATGAATCCGAGGGCCGCGACCGTGTCATCGGTGAAAATCATTTGACTCCTGACATCCGCTCGGCTACTGTCACGAGCATAACGACGTTCGGTCCTCACGGGGCCGACGGCGTGCGGACTGTGGAGGAGGGCGGCCGTGCGTGCATCACGGGGGATCGTCGGCATCGCGCTCGGGCTCGCCGCCGGGCTCTCGTTCGGGGTGGGCGGCGTCTTCGTCAAGCCCCTGCTCGAGGCGGGGTGGTCGCCCGGAGCGGCTGTCCTCGCGCGGATCTCGATCGCGGCCGCGCTGCTCGTCGTGCCCGCGCTGATCGCACTCCGGTTCGACCTCAGGCCGCTCTGGCGCGCCCGCTGGACCATCCTGCTCTACGGCGTCGTCGCGGTCGCGGGCGTCCAGTTCGCGTTCTACGCGTCGCTCGAGCGCATCCCGGTGTCGATGACGCTCCTCATCGAGTACCTCGCCCCGATCGCGCTCGTGCTCTTCGCCTGGGCGACCACGAGGCGGATGCCGCAGCTCATCGTCCTCGGCGGCTCAGCGCTCGCGCTCGCCGGCCTCTGGCTCGTGATCGGGCCCGGCGGCGGCGACCTGGACCCCCTCGGCCTCGCGTTCGCGGCGATCGCCATGGTCGGCGTCTGCGTCTACTACGCGATCGGCGAGCGCGCCACCGAGCAACTCCCGCCCGTCGCGCTCATCGCCGCCGGGTTCGTCGTCGGCGCCGTCGCGCTCGGCATCGCGGGGCTCCTCGGCCTCATGCCCATGGAGGCGGCGCTCGTCGAGGTCGCGTTCCTCGGCGGCAGCGCGCCGTGGTGGGTGCCGCTCCTCACCGTCGGCGCGGTCTCGACGGCGTTCGCCTACTCGGCGGGCATCGCCGCCATCCGCCTGCTCGGCTCGCGACTGTCCTCGTTCCTCGGCCTGTCCGAGGTGATCTTCGCCGGAATCGTCGGCTGGGTCCTCCTCGGCGAGGCGCTCGGGCCGCTGCAGATCCTCGGCGGCCTGCTGATCCTCGGCGGCATCGTGCTCGTCAAGCTGGAGCGGTCGCCGCGGGACCCGGCCGTGATCGAGGCCGAACCGGACGTCGTCCCGATCCCCGCCGACGCGACGATCGATCCGCCCACCGAGCCCGTCGTGATCCCGGCCGACAGCCGAGCGTAGGCTCCGATCATGCGCTTCGGCCTCGTCATCCTCCCGCAGTACGACTGGCCGGAGGCGGCACGGCTCTGGCGGCAGGCCGAGCAGCTCGGCTTCGACCACGCCTGGACCTACGATCACCTCTCCTGGCGGGGGCTCGCGGGGGAGCGGTGGCACGCGACCGTGCCGACGCTCACGGCGGCGGCCGTGGTCACCGAGCGCATCCGGCTCGGGACCTTCGTCGCAAGCCCCAACTACCGGCACCCGGTCCCGTTCGCGAAGGACGTCGCGACGCTCGACCAGGTCTCCGGCGGGCGCCTGATCCTCGGACTGGGCTCGGGCGGCACGGGCTTCGACGCCTACGTGCTCGGGCAGTCCGAGCTCTCCCCGCGCGAGCGGTACGAGCGCTTCCGCGAGTTCACCGAGGCGCTCGACCGCCTGCTGCGCTTCGAACGCGGCTCGGGCGAGGGCATCTCGTACTCGGGCGACCGCTTCTCGGCGGTCGCGGCGCGCATGGTCGGCGAGCCGTCGCAGGAGCCGCGGATGCCGTTCCTCATGGCCGCGAACGGCCCGCGCGCCATGCGGCTCGCCGCCCGCTACGGCTCGGGCTGGGTGACCACCGGCGGTGCCGTCGACACGGATGCCGCGTGGTGGGCCCATCTGTCCGACCTGTCCGCGCGCCTCGACGACGCCCTCGCCGCGGAGGATCGAGCGCCGGACGAGTTCGACCGCGTGCTCTCGCTGGACGGCGACACCCGGTACTCGCTGACGAGCGTCGCGACGTTCGAGGACGCGGTCGGCCGAGCGCGCGAGCTGGGGTTCACCGACGTCGTCGCGCATCGGCCGCGCGAGCACGGGCTGTACGCCGGCAGCGAGTCGGTGCTCGAGGAGATCGGGGCGCGGCTGCCCGCTCTCCGCTGAGCGCGAGGTCGCGACGGATCCGCTCCGGCCCGGCCGGTAGCCTGTCGTGGTGTCCGCGCCCCGCTTCGTCTCGCCGCTCCGCTGGGAGCCGCTCCCGTACCTGGTGCTCGTCGCCCTGCTCCTGCTCACCGGGCTGATCCGGCCCGACAGCGGAGGATGGCTGGTGGCGCTCCTCGTTGCGATCGCGCTGACGGCGGGATGGGGAGTGGTCGCGTTCGTCCGGGAGCGGCGCATGCGCAACCCCGATCCCATGGGCGACCTCTCGAGCCTCGACGGGCTCGAGATCGTCGATGCGTCGCCGGCCGAGGCCGATGTGCGCACCAGCGTCCCGGTCGTCGACGTCCACCGGCACCAGCCCGCCATCGACCTCGCCCGCCTGCATGGGGGAGCATCGCAGCACGCGATCCTCGTGCCCCGCGCGCGTCGTTGGCTCTCCCCGAGGTACCGCATCGGCGTGCAACTCGTCGGCGGGGATCGTCCGCGGCACGCCGGCTTCCTCGGCGAGGTCGCGGACGCGCGCTGGCGCGACGACCTCGACGCATTCCGCGTAGAGGGGCGATACGTGCGGGTTCCCGCCGTCATCGAAGGGGCGTCGCGACCGTTCCGCGTGGAGCTCGACCCGAGCGGGCTCGCGGCCGTCCTGGGACGCGACGACGTGACGCCCGCCGCCGACGGCCCGTGACGACCTGCCGACTTAATAGTCGGGGGGTTTCGCGAAGTCAAGACTGTTACCCGCCGCGCCGACCGACGTAGTCTCTCCCGCGAGGGCGTCGACGATGATGCCCCCGAGAAGGAGAGACGATGTATCGATCTACGAGGCTTTCCCGCCGCGCGGCCGTACTCGCAACCAGTGCGTCGACCGTCGCAGCTCTGGCCCTGGTGCCCGCGGGCGCCGCACTTGCCGCACCCGGCAAGTCGTGCGACGCACGCAACAACAACACGATGGCGAAACTCCTCGAGTGCGTCAGTGCCGAGGGTGCCATGGAGCACCAGGAGGCATTCCAGGCCATCGCCGACGCGAACGGCGGCAACCGTGCCGCCGGCACGGAGGGCTACGAGGCGAGCGTCGACTACGTCGTCGAGACCCTCGAAGCCGCCGGTTGGACCGTCACGATCGACGAGTTCCCGTACACCTACTTCGGCCCCGCCGAGCTCTCACAGCTCACGCCGGTCCAGGCGGACTACGAGACCGGTGCCTTCTCCGGCACCGGGTCGGGCGACGTCACCGGCAACGTCATCCCGGTCGACCTCGCTCTCGGGCTCGGCAACGCGAGCACGAGCGGCTGCGAGGCCGCCGACTTCGCCGGCCTCGACTTCTCCGGTCCCAACGACATCGCGCTGGTCCAGCGCGGCGCCTGCAACTTCGGCGAGAAGGCGCGCTATGCCGAGCTGGCCGGGGCCGAAGGCGTGATCATCTTCAACCAGGGCAACACGGCCGATCGCACGGCGCTCATCGTCGCGAACGCCGGCACGCTCAATGACGGTACGTCCATCACGCACGGCATCCCGGTCGTCGGCGCGAGCTACGAGGACGGAGTGGCGCTCTCGCAGGACGGATCGACCGCGCGCGTCTTCGTGCCGGCGCCTGAGGAGCGGCCGCAGAAGAACGTCATCGCCGAGAAGACCGGCGTCGACGACGACAACGTGGTGATGGCGGGCGCCCACCTCGACTCGGTCGAGGCCGGACCCGGCATCAACGACAACGGCAGCGGCTCTGCCGCGCTGCTCGAGTTCGCGCAGAGCACCTCCAAGCTCAAGCCGCAGAACACGATCCGCCTCGCCTGGTGGGCGGCCGAGGAGGACGGCCTACTCGGATCGGAGGCCTACGTCGCCGAGCTGAGCCAGGAGGAGCGGGACCGCATCGCGCTCTACCTGAACTTCGACATGGTCGCCTCGCCGAACTACATCTTCATGGTGTACGACGGTGACGAGTCCGGCTGGGACGCCCCGGCCGGCGTGCCGATCCCCGAGGGCTCGGTGCAGATCGAGGACCTGTTCGAGAGCTACTACACCTCGGTCGGCGAGCCGTACGACGACGCGCAGTTCAGCGGACGCAGCGACTACGACGCCTTCATCCGCGTCGGGATCCCGGCCGGTGGCCTCTTCACGGGCGCCGAGGTCCTCAAGACCGAGGAGCAGGCGGCGATCTGGGGCGGTACCGCGGGTGAGTCCTACGACCAGTGCTACCACCTGGCGTGCGACACCATCGACAACCTCTCGATGAAGGCGTTCGACGTCAACGTGGACGCCATCGCGTTCGCGCTGCTCACCTACGCCTACTCCACCGAGACGGTGAACGGCGTCGAAGGTGTCGACGTCCCGGGGAACTTCGTCGTCCCGGAGCCGGCCGGCCCCGAGGGCACGGTGAACCTCCCCGGTGGTGGCGGCCTCTCGCCCGACCACGACCACGAGCACGACAACTTCCACAACCACACGGACGACGACCAGGCCTGATCGGTCGTCGACAGAAGGGCGGGGGTGCCCGACGGCACCCCCGCCCGTCCCGTGTCCTGCGACACTGGTCGCGTGCAGACCATCGTCAAGCGACGCGACGACGCGCCCGACGGGTTCTTCGAGGCCGAGGCCGCCGGTCTCGCCTGGCTCGCGGCAGCAGGCGGTGCCCGGATCGCCGCGGTCGCCGGAGTCGGACCAGGATGGATCGAACTCGGGCGCATCGCCCAGACAGGTCCGACGCGGACGGCCGCCGAGGCGTTCGGCTCATCGCTGGCTCGGACCCACACGGCGGGCGCCGCGGCCTTCGGCGCCCGGCCCGACGGATGGCGCGGCCCCCTCTACATCGGCCGGCGCGAGATGCCCGCGGCCGACGAGCCGTCCTGGGGTGCGTTCTACGCTCGCGACCGGGTGCGGCCGTTCGTGCCCATCGCCGTCGATGCCGGGAACCTGACGGCCGCCGAGGCCGGGCTCGTCCAACGCGCATGCGAGGTCGTCGAGGCCGGCGCCTTCGACGACCGCGAGCCGCCGGCGCGGCTGCACGGCGACCTCTGGAACGGCAACGTCCTCTGGTCGGCCGACGGGGTCGTGCTCATCGACCCGGCCGCGCACGGCGGCCACCGCGAGACGGACCTCGCCATGCTGCAGCTGTTCGGCTGCCCGTTCCTCGCCGACATCCTCGAGGCCTACGATCGCGCCGCGCCCCTGCGCGACGGCTGGCGCGAACGTGTGCCGCTGCACCAGCTCCACCCCCTCGCGGTCCACGCGGCCGGTCACGGTCGCGGGTACGGGATCGCCCTCGCCGAGGCGGCGCGAGCGGTGCTCGACCTGGCGGGATGAGGCCGGGAATACTCCGACCGGGTCATCCGTTCTGGTCAATTGCATGCAAAAGCATGAAACGAGAGAAGGAGCCCAGGAGGGCGACATGCAGTTCGGAATCTTCACCGTCAGCGACATCACGCAGGACCCCACCAACGGCCGCACGCCGAGCGAGGCCGAGCGGATCCAGGCGACGCTGACCATCGCCACGCACGCCGAGGAGGTCGGTCTCGACGTCTTCGCGCTCGGCGAGCACCACAACCCGCCGTTCTGGTCGTCCTCGCCCACCACGACGCTCGCGTACATCGCCGGCCAGACCACGACGCTCCAGCTGTCGACGGCCACGACGCTCATCACCACGAACGACCCCGTGAAGCTCGCGGAGGACTATGCGATGCTCCAGCACGTCTCGGGCGGCCGTGCCGACCTCATGCTGGGCCGCGGGAACACCGGCCCCGTCTACCCGTGGTTCGGCAAGGACATCCGCCAGGGCCTGCCGATCGCGATCGAGAGCTACGAGCTCCTGCACCGCCTCTGGCGCGAGGACGTCGTCGACTGGGAGGGCAAGTTCCGCACGCCGCTGCAGGGCTTCACCTCGACGCCGCGTCCGCTCGACGGCGTGCCGCCCTTCGTCTGGCACGGCTCGATCCGCACGCCCGAAGTCGCCGAGCAGGCCGCGTTCTACGGTGACGGCTTCTTCGCGAACCACATCTTCTGGCCCGCATCCCACACGCAGCGCATGATCGCGCTGTACCGCCAGCGGTACGAGCACCACGGCCACGGCACGGCCGCGCAGGCGATCGTCGGCCTCGGCGGACAGGTCTTCATGCGGAAGAACTCGCAGGATGCCGTGAACGAGTTCCGCCCGTACTTCGACAACGCCCCCGTGTACGGCCACGGGCCGAGCATGGAGGAGTTCACGCAGCAGACCCCGCTCACCGTCGGCAGCCCGCAGGAGGTCATCGACCGCACCCTCGGCTTCCGCGACTACGTCGGCGACTACCAGCGTCAGCTGTGGCTCATCGACCACGCGGGCCTGCCGCTGAAGACCGTGCTCGAGCAGCTCGACCTGCTCGGCGAGGAGGTCGTGCCGGTGCTCCGTCGCGAGTTCGAGAAGGACCGTCCGGCCGACGTGCCCGACGCGCCCACGCACGCCGCGCTCGTGCGGGCGAAGTACGGTGACGCCGCACCGCGCCAGGCGACCCCGAACGCCAACCGCGGTGACAACCTCACGCTCGGCTCGCCGTACCAGGACGGCGCGACCGCCCCGGTCCCCGGCGCCTCGACCGGCTCGGCGTTCGGTCCGGCCGCGACCCGGACGGCAGGTGTGCGATGACCACCCGGAAGATCGTCGTCGTCTCGGCCGGGCTCTCGACGCCCAGCTCGAGCCGGCAGCTCGCGGATCGGCTCCTCGCCGACAGCGCCGGGCTCCTGCAGGAGCGCGGAGTCGAGGTCGAGGCGACCGTGTTCGAGCTGCGCGACCTCGCGCACGACATCACCAACCACCTGCTGATGGGCTTCGCACCGCCGAAGCTCGAGGAGGCGCTCGATGCGATCGCCTCGGCGGACGGCCTCATCGTCGTCACGCCGATCTTCACGACGAGCTACGCGGGACTGTTCAAGTCGTTCATCGACGTGATCGACCCGCAGGCGCTCACCGACCTGCCGGTGCTGATCGGCGCCACGGGCGGCACGCCGCGCCACTCGCTCGCGATCGACTACGCGATCCGCCCGCTGTTCACCTACTTGCACGCCATCCCGGTCACCACCGGCGTCTTCGCCGCGACGAGCGACTGGGGCGGGGGCGGCGACGGCGTGCGCTCGCTGCCCGACCGCATCTTCCGCGGTGCGACCGAGTTCGCGGGCCTCGTCGAGCGCACCGATCGCAGCGAGCTCGTGAGCGATCCGTTCGCCCTCGACCGCCCGATGGGCCACCTGCTCGGCGGCCTCGCGGGGGAGTAGCAGCGCCTCCCGGCAAGCGGATGCCGCGGCGGGACCCGGTCCCGACCGCGGCACCCGCTGCGTGGCACGGCCTCCCTCCCCGACACCTCACGCGCGACGACGGGAGGCGGCGCGGGACATCCGGATCATGTCCCGCGTGTGCCGTGCCCGATCAGTGCTCGAGCACGAACGTGACCTCCAGCGTGACCGACCACTCGACCACCTTCCCGCCGTCGACCTTGACCTTCTGCTCCTTCACCCACGCGCCCTTGACGCCCCGCAGCGTCTCGGCGGACCGGGCGATGCCGACCGCGACCGCATCCTCGAAGCTGGTCTCGGAGTAGGCGGTGATCGTGGTGACCCGTGCGACCGATGACATGTCGTTCCCCCTCGAACGATTCCGGACGCACCGGACATGCGCCCGCCTCCCATGATGCGCCTGCGCGGTGGGCGCCGCGAGGGGTTGACCCGTTCGCGACCGGCGCGCGAACGGCATCCGTCGCCTCGGTGAACCCTCGGCGGACCCCGGTGTCTCGTGTCGTGTCGCGACCGTTCGGCACCCCATGCTGGCCGCGTGAGAGTCGCACTGCTCGCCGAGTCGTTCCTCCCGCACATGAACGGCGTCACGCACTCCCTGCTGCAGGTGCTCCATCACCTCGAGCGGCAGGGCCACGAGGCGCTCGTCCTCGCCCCCCGGTCCGGTCCCGTCGACCACGGCCTGCACGGCGCCCGCGCGGAGTTCCTCCGCTCCGTGCCGATGCCCGGCTACCCCGAGGTCCGCGTGACCTTCGCCGGCACCCGGCGGCTCGCGGGGACGCTCGCCGAGTTCGCCCCCGACGTCGTGCACCTCGCGTCGCCCTTCGTGCTCGGCTGGCAGGGCGTGGTCGCCGCCGAACGCATCGGCGCGCCGAGCGTCGCGGTCTACCAGACGGACGTCCCGGCCTACGCCGAGCGCTACCGCGTGCCGGGCGCGGCGCCGATGCTCGCCAACCACGTCGGGCGCCTCCACCGGCGGGCGACGCTCACCCTCGCGCCGTCCTCGGCGGCGATCGCGCAGCTCGAGGGGTACGGGGTGGAGCGCCTCCGGCGCTGGGCCCGCGGGGTGGACACGGACCGCTTCCGACCCGAGCGACGCTCGCTCGACTGGCGACGTCGGCACGCCTCCGATGGCGAGGTCCTGGTCGGCTACGTCGGCCGCCTCGCACCGGAGAAGCAGGTGGAGGACCTCCGGGCGCTCTCCGCGGTGGAGGGCGTGCGGCTGGTCGTGATCGGCGACGGTCCGGCACGCCCGGCGCTCGAGGCGATGCTCCCGGATGCCGCATTCACGGGGTTCCTCGGCGGCGACGCGCTGGCCGAGGCGATGGCGAGCCTCGACGTGTTCGTCCACCCGGGCGAGAGCGAGACCTTCTGCCAGACCGTCCAGGAGGCGCTCGCGAGCGGCGTGCCGGTCGTCGCCACCGGGCGCGGCGGCCCGGTGGACCTCGTGACGTCGAGCCGGGACGGATGGCTCTACCGGCCCGGCGACCTCGACGAGCTCGTCGCGCGGGTCCGCGACCTCGCCGGCGACGACGCGAAGCGCCGCGCGTTCGGACGCGCCGCTCGGCAGGGCGTCGCCGGTCGGAGCTGGTCGGCGCTCGGCGACGAGCTGCTCGGCCACTACGAGCACGCCGCCGATCTGCACCGAGCGGGTCGGGCGGGCACGCGTGTCGGCGCCGCGCCATGGGTGGCCGAACGGGCGCGGCCGTCGACCGCGGTGTCGCCGGCGGCCGGCGGCGACGAGTCGAGCGCGCTCGACGGCGACGAGCGGATGCCGCGGCGCGATGCCGCATCCGAGCGCACCCGGCCCGCCTGGCGCAGGTTCGTCGCCGTGGGCGACTCGGTCACGGAGGGGCTCTGCGACTCGTCGCGGATGGCAGCGGGGGAGTACCGGGGCTGGGCGGACCGGCTCGCGATGCTGCTCGCGCAGTCGGGCGACGGCATCGGGTACGCGAACCTCGCGGTGCGGAGCCGGCGCGTGATCGACGCCGTCGACGTCCAGCTGCCACGGGCGGTCGAGCTCGGAGCCGACCTCGTCACGGTGCTGATCGGCGGCAACGACCTCGTCCGGGTGGGGGTCCGCGCCGAAGTGCTCGCCGATCGCGTGGGCGACGCCGTCGACGGGCTTCGCGCGTCCGGATGCGACGTGCTCGTGGTGACGCCGTTCCTGCCGGCGCACGCGCGACTCGGCTCGGTGCGGGCCTCGTTCGAGCGGTTCGCCGAGCACCTCGTCGCGCGCGCGGAGCGGTCGGGCGCGATGGTCCTCGACGCGTCCACGCACGGCGGGCTCACCGCGCGCGGCATGTGGGCGGAGGACCGCGTGCACCTGAACTCGTCGGGTCACCGCGCGCTCGCGTACGCCGCGGCCCACGTCCTGGGCGTGCCGGATGCCGCGGCGCTCGCCGGCCTCGACGCCGTGCTCCACGACGGCGCGGACGAACCCGACGCACCGCCGCTGCCGAACGCCGAGTGGCTGCTCCGGCATGCGGTGCCGTGGGCCGGCCGACGGCTCCTCGGGCGCACGGCGGGCGACGGCCGGGTCGCGAAGCACGACGCGTTGGTGCAGCTCCCGGGCCGCGCCGACGAGCGGGCGCGGCGCGGAATGCGGGCGTGACCGGCGCGCCGCGGCATCCGCTCGCCTCTGCGTCGAACCGGCCCGCTAGGTCGCGACACGCCGGGCTGATAGGCTCGGCGGGGGTGCCCGCGCGGCATCCGCTCAATTCAACATGAGCTCGCGCCCTCCCATGGGCGCTCCGGAGCAGGCCGGCAGGAAGCTGGTCCCCTGTGGTGGCTTACCAAGCGAGAGCTTGGTGGACTTCTACTGGTGGCCAGCGCTGGCGGGTCATCGACGCGCTGAGATCTGCCTGTTCCCTGCTCCGCGTTCACCTCGCGCGCCACACGGGCGTGCGAGCCGAAACAAAGGAGAGAGACCTCTTGGAAGGTCCTGAAATCACGTTCGCCGAGACCGTCATCGACAACGGTCGCTTCGGCACCCGCACCATCCGGTTCGAGACCGGTCGCCTCGCGCAGCAGGCGCAGGGCTCCGCGGTCGCCTACATCGACGAGGAGACCATGCTGCTCTCCGCCACGTCGGTGTCGAAGCAGCCGAAGGAGCACTTCGACTTCTTCCCGCTCACGATCGACGTCGAGGAGCGCATGTACGCCGCGGGCCGCATCCCCGGCTCGTTCTTCCGCCGCGAGGGTCGTCCCTCGACCGAGGCGATCCTCACCTGCCGTCTCATCGACCGTCCGCTGCGTCCCTCGTTCGTCGAGGGCCTCCGCAACGAGGTCCAGGTCGTCGTGACCGTCCTCGCGATCGAGCCCGACGAGCTCTACGACGTGCTCGCGATCAACGCGGCGTCGCTCTCGACGCAGCTCTCGGGCCTGCCGTTCTCCGGTCCCGTGGCCGGCGTTCGCGTCGCGCTCATCGACGGCCAGTGGGTCGCCTTCCCCAAGTACTCGCAGCTCGAGGACGCCGTCTTCGACATGGTCGTCGCCGGTCGCGTCGTGACCGAGGCCGACGGCTCGCAGGACGTCGCGATCATGATGGTCGAGGCCGAGGCGACCGACGGCGCGTGGAACCTCATCCAGGGCGGCGCCGTCAAGCCGACCGAGGAGGTCGTCGCCGAGGGCCTCGAGGCCGCGAAGCCGTTCATCAAGCAGCTCGTCGAGGCGCAGGAGAAGGTCGCCGCGACTGCGGCGAAGGAGACCGCCGACTACCCGACGTTCCCGCCCTACCAGCAGTCGACGTACGACGTCGTCGCGGGCCTCGCCTACGACGAGCTGAAGAACGTCTACCAGATCGCCGGCAAGGTCGAGCGGCAGGACGCCGACGACGCGCTGAAGTCGCGCGTGAAGGAGGCCGTCGCCGCGAAGGTCGAGGCGGGCGAGCTGCCCGAGTCGGCACTCGGCGAGGTCTCGGCTGCGTACAAGTCGGTCACGAAGCTCGTCGTCCGCTCGCGGGTCCTCGACGAGGGCGTGCGCATCGACGGCCGCGGCCTGGCCGACATCCGTCCGCTCGACGCCGAGGTCCAGGTCATCCCGCGGGTGCACGGCTCGGCGATCTTCCAGCGCGGCGAGACCCAGATCATGGGCGTCACCACGCTGAACATGCTGAAGATGGAGCAGCAGATCGACTCGCTCTCGCCCGAGACGAAGAAGCGCTACATGCACAACTACAACTTCCCGCCGTACTCGACGGGTGAGACGGGTCGTGTGGGTTCGCCGAAGCGTCGCGAGATCGGCCACGGCGCGCTCGCCGAGCGGGCGCTCGTGCCGGTGCTGCCGAGCCGCGAGGAGTTCCCCTACGCCATCCGCCAGGTCTCGGAGGCACTCGGCTCGAACGGCTCCACCTCGATGGGCTCCGTGTGCGCCTCGACGCTGTCGCTGCTGAACGCGGGCGTGCCGCTGAAGGCTCCGGTCGCGGGCATCGCGATGGGCCTCATCTCCGACACCAAGGACGGTGAGACCCGCTACGCGGCGCTCACCGACATCCTCGGCGCGGAGGACGCGCTCGGCGACATGGACTTCAAGGTCGCCGGTACGTCGGAGTTCGTCACGGCGATCCAGCTCGACACCAAGCTCGACGGCATCCCCGCCTCGGTGCTCGCGGGCGCGCTGACCCAGGCGAAGGAGGCTCGCACCACGATCCTGCAGGTGCTGAACGCCGCCATCGACGGCCCCGACGAGATGGCGCCCACCGCGCCGCGCGTCATCAGCGTGCAGATCCCGGTCGACAAGATCGGCGAGCTCATCGGCCCCAAGGGCAAGACGATCAACGGCATCCAGGACGACACCGGTGCCGAGATCTCGATCGAGGAGGACGGCACCGTCTACATCGGCGCGACCGACGGCCCCACGGCCGAGGCCGCCCGCGCCGCGGTGAACGCGATCGCCAACCCGACCAACCCCGAGGTCGGCGAGCAGTTCCTCGGCACGGTCGTGAAGATCGCCGCGTTCGGCGCCTTCGTCTCGCTGCTGCCCGGCAAGGACGGCCTGCTGCACATCTCCGAGGTGCGCAAGCTCGCCGGCGGCAAGCGGGTCGAGAACGTCGAGGACGTGCTCGGCGTCGGCCAGAAGATCCTCGTCGAGATCACCAAGGTCGACGACCGCGGCAAGCTCTCGCTCGCTCCCGTCATCGCGGAGGAGGCCGACACCAACGGCCGCGCCGCGACCGGCGAGCACGCCGAGGCTCCCGCGGAGGGCGTCGACGCGTAAGCGCGGATCACACCACCGGATGCCCGTCCCGATTCGTCGGGGCGGGCATCCGTCGTCTCGGGCGCGCCCTGCGAGCGGACGCCGACCGTCGCGCGTGCGCAGCGGCGATCAGCGCGTGTCGGCCGCGGCCGCGACGATGCCGCGCATGACGTTCCAGTACCCGACGGGTGCCACCCGCGTGACGACGTCGCTGAGTCGCGAGTCGCGCCCGATGAACACCCTCGGGCGACGGCGCACGATGCCGTCGACGATGCGCTCGGCCGCCTGGGCCGGCGTCGTGCGGTAGAGGGCCGCCTGCGCGTCGGCGGCACGGGCCGCGGCGCCCGGCGCGACGGCGGCGGCCACTCGCGCGTGGTGGATGATCCCGGTCTGCACGCCGCCGGGGTAGATCGCCGAGACCGAGACCTCCGTCGCCTCGAGCTCGTGGCGGAGGGCGTCGGTGAATCCGCGCACGGCGAACTTCGACGTGACGTAGGGCACCCGGCCGGCCGGCGCGGCCAGGCCGTAGAGGCTCGAGACGTTCGCGATGTGCGCGTCGCCGGACGCCGTGAGGGCGGGCAGGAACGCCTTCGTCATCGCGACGGTTCCCCAGAGGTTGATGTCGACGACCCAGCGGAACTCCTCGAGCGTGGCCTGCTCGAAGCTGCCGAGCATCGACACGCCCGCGCAATTCAGCAGGATGCTCGGGGCGGATTCGTGGGCGTCGGCGACGGCGTCGGGGAGTGCGCCCACGGCGTCGAGGTCGGCGAGGTCCACCACGTGCGTGCTCGCAGCGGCGCCTCGACGGCGCAGGTCGTCGGCAACGGCCTCGAGCGCGGCCGCGTCGCGGTCGACCAGAGCGAGAGCGCAGCCGCGTGCGGCGAGCAATTCGGCCGAGGCCCGGCCCATTCCGCTCCCGGCTCCGGTGACGACGGCGAGCCGTCCGTCGAGCTGCAGGGGACGTCGGCGTGCCATGGTGCTCCTTCGCGGGCTGTTCGGCGCGGGGGTGTTCGGGCAGTACACACTGACACGCGACGGCCGCCGAACCAAACCCGAGCGGCGCGCGCGATTGCGCGGCCGAACCGGCCTACATCAGCATCAGGCGCGCGGCGGCACGGATGCGGGCGTTCTCCTCGGTCGCGTCGCGTCGCGCCGACCGCTCGGCGAGGGCGCGGAGCATCCGCTCGCGATCGGTGCGCCGGATGGCCCGCCGCCGACCCCAGCGCGCGAGGGCGAGTCCCGCGCGCACAGCCGGTTCGGAGAGCCGGTTCGACGCCGGGGAGACGGTGAGGGTGTTCATGAGCGGTCCGTTCCGTCGGTCTCGGATGCCTGTCCGCGGACGAGCGGGAAGGCGTTGATGTGGATCTGCACGGGGCGCGATCCCGGCGACGGCGTGCGCTTGTACGCGTCGAGGTACTTCTTCAGCACGAGGTCGATGTCGGTCACGAGCCCGTGCAACTGGTTGGGAGTCAGTTTCACGTTGATGGTGTCGGAGGTCGCGATGTCGAGCCATTCGGGGCCGAAGACCTCGTCGCCCGTGGTCAGGAACTCGCGGAAGTTCTGCTCGCGCGAGCGGAACCACTCGTCCTCCACGAGCTTGACCGCGAGGCGATCGGCGCTCCCCGGAGGCAGACTGCGCGCGTCGGGGATCGCGACCGAACCGGGTCGACGCTCCCACCAGCGTTCGCGGCCCTTGCCGAGACCCTCGACCTCCTGAACCAGACCGGCCTTCGCGAGTTGCCGCAGGTGGTAGCTCGTCGCGCCGCTCGACTCGCCGAGCCTCTCGGCGAGGCCGCTCGCAGTGAGCGGGCCGTACGTGGAGAGCTCGTCGTAAATCTGGACGCGCAGGGGATGCGCCAGGCTCTTCAGGCTCTCCGAGGAGAGCACGTGGTCGATGCCTGGGTGCCGGGTGCTGCTCGGCCAGGATTCGAGGTCGTTCGTCGGCTCGTCCATAGATGCAAAGGTACCTCTGCAAAGAAACACTTGCAACAGTTTCTTTGCAGAGACTCTTTTGCAGGACTGCCTCTGCGGACGTCAGCGTTCGAGGAGCGGCGCCAGTCGATAGGGGATGAGCTCGCCCATCGCGAGCGAGGTCTCGGTGCGCTCGACGCCCTCGATCGCGAGGATCTCCTCGTCGATGCGGAACAGGTCGTGCGCGTCGCGGCAGACCACTCGCACGAGCAGGTCGATCTGGCCGGAGAGGCCGTGCGCCTGGATGACCTCGGGGATCTCCGCGAGCGCCGACACGACATCGGCCAGCACCTTCTGCCGCGCGTGCACGGCCACGAACGCCTCCAGCGGATAGCCGAGCGGGCTCGGGTCGATGCTCCGCTCGAACGAGAGGAAGGCGCCCGAGGACTCCAGGCGCGCCATCCGCGCCTGAACGGTGTTCCGGCTCATCCGGAGCCGTTCGGCGAGCGCGACCACCGTGGCCCGGGGGTCGGCCGCGAGGGCCCTGAGCAGTGCGCGGTCGACGGGGTCGTAGCCGGTCATACCGCCACACGTTAGCACCGCGGACGTCGCATTCACTATGCAACATGCCCAACACGACCGCGGTTGCTTGAGCCGAATGCCAGATCGTCGTACGCTGCGAGTACCCGGCATCGGCGCCGGTGCGATGCTGCCCACAAGGCGGCAGAGCCGACACGGAGGTTCGACGATGACCCCTTCCGACCGAGAGGCGACCGGGCTGCTCACCCACCCCGACGACCTCGTCCGACTCCTCGACGCGACCGGCGGTCGCCACGCGAACCCCGAGTTCGATCCGTGGGTCGCCGACCTCGACGTCGACGCGCTCGTCGACCTGCACCGCGACATGGTCGTGGTCCGCCGGCTCGACGCAGAGGCCACGGCGCTGCAGCGACAGGGCGAGCTCGGGCTGTGGCCGCCGCTCGCCGGCCAGGAGGCCGCGCAGATCGGCTCCGCCCGCGCACTGCACGATGACGACTTCGTGTTCTCCAGCTACCGCGAGCACGCCGTGGCGTGGCTCCGCGGCGTGCGCCCCGACGAACTGCTCAGCGTGTGGCGCGGGACCGCGGCATCCGGATGGAACCCCTTCGAGAAGCGCATGGCGATCCCGAACATCATCATCGGCGCGCAGTCGCTGCACGCCGTCGGCTGGGCGATGGGCGCCAGGTGGGAGGACTCGAGCAACGCCTCGATCGCGTACTTCGGCGACGGCGCGACGAGCGAGGGCGACGTCAACGAGGCACTCGTGTTCGCCTCGAGCTTCGACGCGCCCGTCGTCTTCTTCTGCCAGAACAACGGCTGGGCGATCTCCGAGCCCGTCGGCCTGCAGTCCAAGCAACCCCTGGCGCGTCGGGCCGACGGCTTCGGCATGCCCGGGATCCGCGTCGACGGCAACGACGTGCTCGCGGTGCTCGCCGTCACCCGGTGGGCGCTCGACCGCGCGCGCCGCGGCGAGGGTCCGACCTTCATCGAGGCCGTGACCTACCGCATGGGGCCGCACACCACGGCCGACGACCCCAAGCGCTATCGCACCGACGACGACCTCGCCGCGTGGCGCGAGCGCGACCCGATCACGCGACTCCACGCGTTCCTCGAGGCATCCGGAATCGACGTCGAGGCCCTCGACGCCGACGCGAAGGCCGCCGCCGACCGTGCCGCGGCCGAGCTGCGCGCCGGCCTCACCGCCATCGCCGACCCCGAGCCGATGAGCGTGTTCGACCACGTGTACGCCGAGCCGAACAGCCACCTCGAGCGCCAGCGCGACCGCTACGGGCGCTACCTGGCGATGTTCGACGAGGAGGGGGAGCGATGACGACCATCACCTTCGGCAAGGCCATCAACGAGGGGCTCCGCCGTGCACTCGCCGAGGACGACAAGGTCGTGCTCATGGGCGAGGACATCGGCACCCTCGGCGGCGTGTTCCGGATCACCGACGGGCTCAAGGCCGAGTTCGGCGCGCAGCGCGTCGTGGACACGCCGTTGTCCGAGGCCGGCATCGTCGGCACCGCCGTGGGGCTCGCGTATCGGGGCTTCCGCCCCGTCGTCGAGATCCAGTTCGACGGGTTCGTGTATCCGTCGTTCGACCAGATCGTGGCCCAGGTGGCGAAGCTCCATTACCGCTCGCGTGGGACGGTCCGGATGCCGATCGTGATCCGCATCCCGTTCGGCGGCGGCATCGGCGCGGCAGAGCACCACTCGGAGTCGCCGGAGGCGTACTTCACGCACACCGCCGGCCTGCGCGTCGTGGCGTGCTCGAATCCGGCCGACGCGTACGTCATGATGCAGCAGGCGATCGCGAGCGACGACCCCGTGATCTTCCTCGAGCCCAAGCGCCGCTACCACGTGAAGGGGGAGGTCGACCTCGACGCGAACCTCGCCGACGCGCGTCCCATGGGCGTCGCGACGACCGTCGCCGCCGGCGACGATGTCACGCTCGTCACCTACGGCGCGCTCGTGCAGACGGCGAAGGATGCCGCGACCGCCGCCGCCGAGGAGGGCGTCTCAGTCGAGGTGATCGACCTGCGTTCGCTCGCGCCCGTCGACTACGCGACGATCGAGGCCTCCGTGCGGCGCACGGGACGGCTCGTCGTCGCGCACGAGGCCGGTGAGCAGGGCGGCGTGGGCGCGGAGATCGCGGCGTCGATCACCGAACGCTGCTTCGAGTACCTCGAAGCCGCTCCCGTGCGGGTGACCGGTCACGACATCCCGTACCCGCCGGCCAAGCTCGAGCAGTACCACCTGCCCGACCTCGACCGGATCCTCGACGGCGTCGATCGCGCCCTCGGCCGGCCGAACTCGCTCTCGGACGTCTCGGAGGTGGACGCGTGAGCACCATCCGCGACTTCGCACTGCCCGACCTCGGCGAAGGACTCACCGAATCCGAGATCGTGGCCTGGCGCGTCCAGGTCGGCGACCACGTCGAGCTGAACCAGATCATCGCCGACGTCGAGACCGCGAAGGCCGTCGTCGAGCTGCCGTCGCCGTTCGAGGGGACCGTCACCGCGCTGCATGCGGCCGAGGGGGAGACCGTGAACGTCGGCGAGAAGCTGTTCTCGTGCGACACCGGCGGCGACGGCGAGGCAGCGGCGCCGGCCGAGACGACGACCGAGGCTGCCGCGGCCCCGTCCGCGGCGCCCGAGCCGCAGGCCGAGGCGGCGGCGCCTCCCACCGAGACCCGGGAGCCGACGCTCGTCGGCTACGGGGCCGGCGCCGATCGCGGGCCGAAACGCCGTGCCCGGCGACTCGGCGCTGCGGCACTGCGAGAGGATCTCGTGCCGGCACCGCCCGAGCACGATCGCATCGAACCCGACACGGCGACGCACCCCGGCGGTTCCGGCGGCAGCGACGGCGAGGGCCGCGGCGAGCGGCCGCGATCGACGCCACCCGTTCGCAAGCTCGCGCGCGACCTCGGCATCGACCTCGAACAGCTCGTCGGCACGGGCGAGCGCGGGCTCATCACGAGATCCGACGTCGAGGCTGCGGCATCCGGGACCTCGAGCACGCCGGAGGCACCCGTCGAGGCGCCGAGCGCTTCGCGTGGGCACCCGTCCGCCGAGACGCGCATCCCGATCAAGGGCGTGCGCAAGCACACGGCCGCCGCGATGGTCCGCAGCGCCTTCACGGCGCCGCACGTCACCGAGTTCCTGACCGTGGACGTGACCGCGACGATGGAGCTGCTCGCGGGCATCCGCGCCGATCGTGCGTACGCGGGGCACAAGGTGACGCCGCTGACGGTCGTCGCCAAGGCGTTGTGCATCGCCGCGGCTCGCACGCCGGAGATCAACTCGCGCTGGGACGAGGAGGCCCAGGAGATCGTGCGCTTCGCCGGCGTGAACCTCGGGATCGCCGCGGCGACCGAGCGCGGCCTGGTGGTCCCGAACGTCAAGGACGCCGAGCGGATGACGCTCATCGAGCTCGCGGACGCGATCGCGCGGCTCGCCGAGACTGCGCGCGCCGGCAGGACCGCGCCGGCCGACCTCTCCGGCGGCACCATCTCGATCACGAACATCGGCGTGTTCGGGATCGACGCCGGCACGCCGATCCTCAATCCCGGCGAAGCGGCGATCCTCGCGATGGGTGCCGTCCGCCGCACGCCGTGGGAGCATCGCGGCGAGATCGCGCTCCGCGAAGTGATGACGCTCTCGCTGTCGTTCGACCACCGGCTCGTCGACGGCGAGCAGGGCTCGCGCTTCCTCGCCGATGTCGGCCGGATCCTCCGCGACCCCGGGCTCGCGCTCACGATGGCGTGATCGGACGGGAGGAACTCCGGGTCCCACCGGGCGTGTCGCGGCGCGACGCGCCGGAGTCCGGCGGAAGTTCCTCCCGTACCCGACCCGGATCCTCCGCTCGCGCGTGAGGGGTGGCGGGCGATCGGTCGAGCGAGCAACATGGCCGCATGGACGAACACACGCCGCTTTCGCGCGAGGATGTCGCGGCCGGCCTCGACGGTACCGGATTCCGGCACGACGGGGAGCGGTTGGTCGCCGAATTCCGCACTCCCGATTTCGCGGGCGCGGTGCGGCTGCTCGATGCCGTCGCCGTCGAGGCGGATGCCATGAATCACCACCCGGATGTGCGGCTCGGATGGGGCCGCATCGAATTCGACCTGCTCTCGCACGATGTCGGGGGAGTCACGGCGAGGGATGTCGCCCTCGCCCGCCGGATCGGCGAGATCGCGGCCCGGCAGGGCGCCGCAGCCGGCTGAATCCGAAGTCGGACGGCGCAACCGGCGATTCCGGCCCCGGCACGGCGCTCGCGTGGCGCCCGCGAATTCGCCGTGCACTCCGCTCTCGCGAATTGCGCGGAATGTCAAGCCGCCGGTGAATTCTCCACATTCGGCGGGAAAATGCGGAATTCCAGCGAATCGGTCTTTATGCTCGAATTAGCCCGTCACCCAGAGAATCCCGCGGAACCCACCGCAGAAACGGAAGTGCACAATGGCAAAGCGCGTGGTCGAGACCCTCATCGACGATCTCGACGGCAGCGACGCCGACCGGACCCTGTCGTTCGCCTTCGACGGCGACCAGTACTCCATCGACCTCTCCTCGGCGAACATCGACAAGCTCGAGGCGGCCCTCGCGCCCTACATCGGCGCAGCGCGCAAGACCGCCTCCCGTGGGGGCGCCTCGCGACGCCGCGGCTCGGCCGGGGGCGGCGACACGAAGGAGGCTCGTGAGTGGCTGCGCTCCAACGGCCACCAGGTGTCCGACCGCGGTCGCATCCCGGCGCCCCTGATGGAGCTCTACCGCAACCGCTGAGCGACGGCCGTTCACCGTAGCTCGAGCACGACCTCGTCGATCTCGGCGCCACGCGCGTTCGCGTAGCCGCGGTCGCGACCGACCTCGACGAAGCCCAGCTTGTCGAGCACCGCGATGGATGCGGCGTTGTCCGCTGCGGCGCGGGCGCGAAGCGGTCGCGGCTGCGTGTCGAGGAACAACCGCATCGCGCGCGTCGCGATCCCTCGTCCCCACTGCTCGCGATCGATCCAGTACGTGATCTCGGCGGTCCGCGTCTCGTCGTCCACCCATCGGGAGACGCTGCCGACGATCCGGCCGTCGCAGCGGACGGTGCGCGCATCGACGTCGTCACGGGCGAAGAGCTTCGCCCAGTGCGCGTCGAAGGCGGCGCGGTCCGACGGGTCGGCGGCCGTGAAGGCCGCCATGCGGTTCGCCTCGGGATCGAGTCGGATGCGGAACAGCTCGTCGAGATCGCCGGCGCGGGTCGCGCGCAGGGTCACGACGTGAGGCTCGACCATGCCATGTCCTCCAGGATGCTGCGGACGACTCTGTCCGCGGGTCGGCGCCCATGGATGCGGGCGCTGTGGGGGGTCGAGTTGATCAGTCCGAAGGCGGCGTGTGCCCGGATGCGCAACTCGGATTCGGCCCGGTCGGGCCTCAGGCGGGCGAGCACGCCCACCCACAGTTCGACGTAGGAACGCTGCAGGCGGCGGACCTCGTGGGCGTCGGCGTCGCCGAGGCTGTCGAGGTCGCGATCCTGCACGCGGATGACATCGGCGTTCGCGAGCGCGAAGTCGACGTGGAAGCGGATGAGGGCGCGGAGCGCCTCGTCGGGCGCGACGACCTCTTCGACGGTGCGGCGACCGCCGTCGAGGAGGCCCTGGCTGGCATCGACGAGGATCGCGGCGAGGACGGCCGCCTTGCCGGGGAAGTGACGGTAGACCGCCGGCCCGGAGACGCCGGCGGCCTGCCCCAGTTCTTCGAGTGTCACGCCGGGATAGCCGCGCTCGGCGAAGAGTCGCGCGGCGGCCGTGAGCAGGGCGGCGCGACGATCGGCCTTGGCGCGGCCGCGCTCGGTGAGCGTCTCGGTCAGGGGGCACCTCCGGACATTCGGTGAATGCACACTAACCGAGCCTCACGCGCGTGGCAAGCGGCCCGTGCGCGAGCCGCCGCCGGGGGTTCGTCAGTGCGACGTCGCTGCGGCCGCCTCCCGCACCAGCCGAACGGCCTCGACGGCGCCGTGGTTCCAGGGCGTGCCGTGGCCCGGCAGCACCCACGTGGCTCCGGTCGCGGCCAGGCGGTCGAGCGAGTCGAGCGCGGTGTCGGGCGCATCGGTGAACGGCGCGGGCTGCGGCCCGCGCCGGCCCGTGAGCACGTGCCGGGTCGTGAGCGCGTCGCCGACGGCGACCGCGTCGAGCGCGCGCGAGTGGACGGCGATGCTGCCGGGGGAGTGACCCGGCATCGCGATGATCTCGGGCGATCCCGGGAGGTCGGTGAGACGTTCGTCGCCCTCGAGTCGGCGGGCATCGGTGAGGTACTCGGTCTTCGCCCCGCCCTTGCCGAGCGCGTATGCGAAGAAGCGCACGACCGGCCACGGGCGGACGCCGCGGCCGAAGGAGGTCGAGGGCTTGTCCCCGCCCTTGGCGCGATCGAGGTCGGCGGTGTGCACGTGCACCGGCACGCCGTGGTCGCGCCGCAGGCGCTCGGCGAAGCCGAGGTGGTCGGTGTCGCCGTGCGTGAGGATGATCGCGCGCACGTCGTCGATGGTGAGGCCCGCATCGGCGAGTTCGGCGAGCAGGTCGCCGTGGTGCCCGGCGAGGCCCGCGTCGACGACGGTGACGCCGCGGTCGTCGATGAAGAGGTAGGACGCGACGATCTCGTTGCCGACGCGCCGGAGTCCCGGTGAGAGTTGCATGGTGGCTATGTTATGTAGCTATGATGGCTAGTGTCAATAGCCATGAAGGAGGTGGACATGCCGTCACCAGCGAAGGTCACGCCCGACGCCCTGCGGATCGCGGCGCGCGCGATCCTCGAGCGCCGGGGGCAGCAGGGGTTGACCATGCAGGCCGTCGCCGCCGAACTCGGCGTGCGCGCGCCGTCGCTCTACAAGCACCTCCGCGATCGCGACGCGCTCGTGCGCCTGGCTGCGGAGGACGTCGCGAACGAGCTCGGCGAGCGGATGGACCGGGTGCTCGCCGCCGAGGCCGATCCGGGCTCGGCGGTGCGCGCGATCGCGGCATCCGCTCGCCGCTACGCGCACGAGCACCCGCACGGCTACGGCCTCATCTTCGGCCCACTGCCCGAAGCGGCACGGGCGCGCGGCTCGGCGATGGAACGCGCGAGCGCCGCCATCCTCGAGGCGGCACGCCGGCTCTCGGGCGAGGTGCGGGCTCTCGAGTCGGCCCGGACCATCACGGCGTGGGTGCACGGGTTCGCCAGCATGGAGATCGCGGGGGCGTTCCGGCTCGGGGGATCGGTCGACGACGCCTGGGAGTACGGTCTCGACCACCTCGTCAGCACCCTCGCGGCGCGCCCGTGAGCTGCGCCGCTTGCAGAATTCGGTGAATGGTCGCTAACATGAATCCCGGTTAGCGAGCGTTCACCGAAGCGTTCGCGCGCACGCCACGACGGAGAGGCGGAACAGGAGCGGATGCACACCATCACGAGCGCGATCGACCCGGCGTCCGATGCCGCGCGCACGAACGCCGCTGCGCACGCGGCGCTGGCCGACGAGCTGCGCGAGAAGCTCCGCGTCGCCGCCCTCGGCGGCCCCGAGGCATCCCGCGACCGCCACCTCGCGCGAGGCAAGCTGCTCCCGCGCGACCGGGTCGAGCGACTGCTCGACGAGGGCAGTCCGTTCCTCGAGCTCGCGCCCCTCGCCGCCGGCGACCTCTACGACGACGACACGCCCGCCGCGGGCGTCATCGCCGGCGTCGGGCTCGTGCACGGCCGGCCGGTGATGGTGGTCTGCAACGACGCCACGGTCAAGGGCGGCACCTACTACCCGATGACGGTGAAGAAGCACCTCCGGGCGCAGGAGGTCGCGCTCGAGAACCGCCTGCCCTGCATCTACCTCGTCGACTCCGGCGGCGCCTTCCTGCCGAAGCAGGACGAGGTCTTCCCCGACCGCGACCACTTCGGCCGCATCTTCTACAACCAGGCGAACCTGTCGGCGCGCCGCATCCCCCAGATCGCCGCGGTCATGGGTTCGTGCACCGCGGGCGGCGCATACGTCCCCGCGATGAGCGACGAGACCGTGATCGTGCGCGACCAGGGCACGATCTTCCTCGGCGGCCCGCCGCTCGTCAAGGCCGCGATCGGCGAGGTCGTGACGCCCGAGGAGCTCGGCGGCGGCGAGCTGCACGCCCGCACGTCGGGCGTCACCGACCACCTCGCAGAGGACGACGAGCACGCGCTCGAGCTCGTCCGCGACATCCTGACGACCCTGCCGCCGCTGCCGGAGCGTGCCTGGGCGGTGCGCGAGCCGCGCGAGCCCGCAGTCGACCCGTCGACGCTGACCGCGGCCGTCCCGGTCGACGTGCAGCAGCCCTACGACGTGCGCGAGGTCATCGCGCGCCTCGTCGACGGCAGCGAGTTCCACGAGTTCAAGAGGGAGTACGGCGACACGCTCGTCACCGGATTCGCCTGGATCGACGGGCACCCCGTCGGCATCATCGCGAACAACGGCGTGCTCTTCAGCGAGTCGGCCATGAAGGGCGCGCACTTCATCGAGCTCTGCGACCAGCGCGGCATCCCGCTCGTCTTCCTGCAGAACATCTCGGGCTTCATGGTCGGCCGCGACGCGGAGGCCGGAGGCATCGCCAAGCACGGCGCCAAGATGGTCACGGCCGTGGCCACGACCCGCGTACCGAAGTTCACCGTCGTCATCGGCGGCTCCTTCGGCGCCGGCAACTACTCGATGTGCGGGCGCGCGTACTCGCCGCGGTTCCTCTGGATGTGGCCGAACGCCCGCATCTCGGTGATGGGCGGCGAGCAGGCGGCATCCGTGCTCTCGACCGTGAAGCGCGACCAGTTGGCCGTGCGCGGCGAGGAGTGGTCGGCCGAGGCCGAGGAGGCCTTCACGGCTCCCGTTCGTGCGCAGTACGAGGCGCAGGGCAGCCCGTATCACTCGACCTCACGGCTGTGGGACGACGGCGTCATCGCGCCGGGCGACACCCGCACGGTGCTCGCGCTCGCGCTCGAGCTGGCGAGCCGCACGCCCCTGCCCGAACCCCGCTTCGGCCTGTTCAGGATGTGATGGGAATGTTCGAACGTGTCCTCGTGGCCAACCGCGGCGAGATCGCGGTCCGGGTCATCCGCACCCTGAAGCGCCTGGGGATCCGGGCCATCGCCGTGTACTCCGACGCCGACGCCGGGGCCCCGCACGTCGCGCTCGCCGACGAGGCCGTGCGCATCGGACCGGCCGCGGCCGCCGAGAGCTACCTCGACCCCGCGCGCATCGTCAGCGCCGCGATCCAGACCGGCGCGCAGGCGATCCACCCCGGGTACGGGTTCCTGTCCGAGAACGCGGCCTTCGGCCGGGCCTGCGCCGAGGCGGGCATCGTCTTCGTCGGCCCGGGCGAGCTCGCGCTCGAGGTCATGGGCGACAAGATCCGGGCGAAGCGCCACGTCGAGGCGTCCGGAGTCCCGGTCGTCCCCGGCGTGAGCGAGCCCGACGCGACCGACGACGAGCTGCTCGACGCGGCGCCGCACGTCGGCTTCCCGATCCTCGTGAAGCCGTCGGCCGGGGGTGGCGGCAAGGGCATGCAGGTCGCACGCGACCAGTCCGAGCTCGAGCACGCGCTGCCCGCTGCCCGTCGCGTCGCCCGCGCCGCGTTCGGCGACGACACCCTCCTGCTCGAGCGCTTCATCGAGCGCCCGCGCCACATCGAGGTGCAGGTGCTCGCCGACGCGCACGGGAACGTCATCCACCTCGGCGAGCGCGAGTGCTCGCTGCAGCGCCGCCACCAGAAGGTCGTTGAGGAGGCGCCGTCGCCGCTGCTCGATGCGGCGACCCGCGCGCGCATCGGCGCCGCCGCGTGCGACGCGGCGCGGAGCGTCGAGTACCTCGGCGCCGGCACCGTCGAGTTCCTGGTGTCGGATGCCGCGCCCGACGAGTTCTTCTTCATCGAGATGAACACCCGACTCCAGGTCGAGCACCCGGTCACCGAGCTCGTCACGGGCGTCGACCTCGTCGAGCAGCAGCTGCGCATCGCGGCGGGCGAGCCGCTCGCGATCGCGCAGGGCGAGGTGCGCATGCACGGCCACGCGATCGAGGCGCGCGTCTATGCGGAGAGCCCCGAGCGGGGCTTCCTGCCCGCCACGGGCGAGGTGCTCGCGTGGCGTCCGGCGGCGGGGGAGGGCGTGCGGGTCGACGCCGGAATCCGGGAAGGCCAGCGCGTCACCGCCGACTACGACCCGATGATCGCGAAGGTCATCGCCCACGGAGGCGACCGGGCCGAAGCGGTCGACCGGCTCGACGCGGCTCTCGCGGACACGGTGCTGCTCGGCGTCGAGACGAACATCGCCTTCCTCCGAGCCCTGCTCGCGCACCCCGACGTCCGCGCGGGGCACCTCGACACCGGCCTGATCGACCGGTTGCCCGCGCCCGGGGCGACCGAGGCGGCCGGCGACTCCGCCGATGCGCACCAGGACGGCACCGGCGCCGGCGCCGGCGACGCGCGTTCGGCCGTCGATCCGCTCGCGGCCGTGGCCCGGGCGGCGCGGGAGCGCCAGGCCCGCGCCGACGCGGCGCGGGCGCACGCCTGGCAGCGCGACCGCGGCTGGCGCATCGCCGCCGGGTCCGCGACCGCCGACGCCGAGCACGACCTCGCTCGCGCCGACATCGCGACCGACGCCGACGGTACCGTCTGGGTGCACCTCGACGGACGCACGGCGGTCTTCCCCGCGCTCGACCGCCGGGCCGCGCTCGACGAGCGACTTTCGGTGCTCGAACGCGGCGGCAGCGCCGATCCCGACCTCCGGGCGCCCATGCCCGGGAGCGTCACGACCCTGCTCGTCGCCGACGGCGACCACGTCGAGGCGGGGCAGGCGGTGCTCGCGATCGAGGCCATGAAGATGGAGCACCGCGTGACCGCCGCCGTCGCAGGAGTCGCGCGCCTCCGCGTCGCCGTCGGCGAGCAGGTCGCCCGCGACCAGGTCGTCGCGAGCGTGGAGCCCGCCGCCGGGGCCGACGAGACGGGCCCCGCGGCATCCGACCACCGACCCCGGGACGGCGCCCACGATGCCGCCGTCGCGAACGCATCCCACCAGGAATGAGGAGCACCATGCACGACCTGACCGACGAGGAACAGCAGCTGTACGACATGGTCTGCGAGTTCGCCGACACCGTCGTCGCGCCGCAGGCCTACGAGGCCGACCGCTCCCACGAACTGTCCATGGACGTCGTCGCCCAGATGGGCGACCTCGGGCTCTTCGGCCTGCCGTTCCCCGAGGAGGTCGGCGGACAGGGCGGTGACTACATGGCGCTCTGCCTCGCGATCGAGGCACTGGCGCGCGTCGACCAGTCGATCGCGATCACCCTCGAGGCCGCCGTGGGCCTCGGCGCGATGCCGATCCACCGTCACGGCACCGACGAGCAGAAGGCGGAGTACCTGCCCGACCTCGTCGCCGGCCGAGCGCTCGCGGGCTTCGGACTCACCGAGCCCGAGGCCGGCTCCGACGCCGGCGCCACGCGCACGACGGCCGTGCTCGACGGCGACGAATGGGTGGTCAACGGCTCGAAGCAGTTCATCACGAACTCGGGCACGCCGATCACCCGGTTCGTCGCCGTGACGGCGGTGACCGGTGAGCGGACGCGGCCCGACGGCTCCAGCTCGAAGGAGCTGTCGACGATCATCATCCCGAACGGCACGCCCGGCTTCACGGTCGGGCCGGGCTACGACAAGTCCGGATGGCGCGCCTCCGACACGCACCCGCTGACGTTCGACGACGTGCGGGTGCCGGCCGCGAACCTGCTCGGCGAGCGCGGACGAGGCTTCGCCAATTTCCTCCGCGCGCTCGACGAGGGCCGCATCGCGATCGCGGCGCTCGCGACGGGGGCGGCGCAGGGATGCCTCGACGAGGCGTTGGCCTACGCGAAGACCCGCAACGTCTTCGGCGTGCCCATCGCGAGCCACCAGTACATCGCGTTCACCATCGCCGGCATGCAGGCGCGCGTGCACACCGCCCGCCTCGCGTGGCACGACGCGGCCCGGCGGGCCGATGCGGGCCTGCCCTTCAAGAAGGAGGCCGCGATCGCGAAGCTCGTCTCGAGCGACGCCGCCATGCTGAACGCCCGCGACGCGACGCAGATCTTCGGCGGCATGGGCTTCATGAACGAGACGACCGTGGCCCGGCACTACCGTGATTCGAAGATCCTGGAGATCGGCGAGGGTACGAACGAGGTGCAGCTCATGGTCATCGCCCGCGACCTCGGGCTGGCGGGCTAGGGCGGCTCGCCCGCCCGGAAGGAGGGAGTGCCATGAAGGATGCCACGATGCGCGACGTCGTGCAGCGGGGGCTCTGGTTCGAGGAGTTCGAGGAGGGCGTGCGCTACCTGCACCGGCCCGGTCGCACCGTGACCGAGGCCGACAACGTCCTGTTCACGACGCTCACCATGAATCCGCAGCCGCTGCATCTGGACGCGGCGTGGTCGGCGCGCCAGCCGTTCGGCCGCGTGCTCGTGAACTCGCTCTTCACGCTGTCGACCCTCGTCGGCCAATCGGTGGGGCAGCTCACGCAGGGCACGCTCGTCGCCAACCTCGGGTTCGGTGCGGTCGCCTTCCCGAACCCGGTGTTCGTGGGCGACACCCTCTACGGCGAGAGCGTCGTCGAGTCGAAGCGGCTGTCGTCCTCTCGTCCCGGTGAGGGCATCGTGGTGCTCGCCCACACCGCCCGGAACCAGGACGGCGCCGTCGTCGCGACGGCCTCGCGCACGATGCTCGTCTGGACCCGCGACGCGGGCGAGCGGCATGCGAGCCTCGAACGCGAGGCGAGCGGATGACGCATCCGCCCTTTCCCTTCGGCCCCGCGCTCCTGTTCTGCCCGGCCGACCGCCCCGACCGGTACGCCAAGGCGGCGGAACGTGCCGACGCGGTGATCCTCGACCTCGAGGACGCCGTGGCCGAGACGGCGAAATCGGCGGCGCGCGAGTCGCTCGTGGCGAACCCGATCGATCCCGCGCGGGTCATCGTTCGGGTGAACCCGGCCTCCACGCCGCACCTCGCCGACGACCTCGCCGCGTTGCGGCGCACCGCCTACCGCACGGTCATGCTCGCCAAGTGCGAGGGCACGGCCGATCTCGTGGCGCTCGAGGACTTCGACGTGCTCGCCCTGTGCGAGACCGCGCGCGGCGTGCTCGCCGCGGCCGACATCGCCTCGGTTCCGATCGTGTCCGCGCTCATGTGGGGCGCGGAGGACCTCGTCGCATCGCTCGGCGGTGCCTCGAGCCGCTTCCCGGACGGTCGGTACCGCGACGTCGCGCGACACGCCAGGTCCCAGGTGCTGCTCGCGGCCGGCGCGCACGGCGTGGCGGCGATCGACGCGGTGCACCTCGACCTCGCCGACGCGGACGGGCTCCGCGCCGAGGCCGAGGATGCGGCCGCGGTCGGCTTCGCCGCCACGGCGTGCGTGCATCCGAGCCAGGTCGACGTCGTCAGGACGGCCTACGAGCCGAGTCGCGAACGAGTGGAATGGGCGGATACGCTGCTCGCCGAGGCCGCCGCACGGAATGCCGACGGCGTGTTCGCCTTCCGTGGGCAGATGGTCGACGCCCCGCTCATGCGGCAGGCGGAGGCCGTCCTACGGCGGGCGCGTTCCCGAGGCGGATTCGAGGAAAGGACCGGCGACCGATGAAGATCATCGTCCTCGTGAAGGAGGTCCCCGACACGTGGGGGGAGCGGAAGCTCGACCTCGAGACGGGGCTCGCCGATCGGGCCGCGAGCGAAGCGGTGCTCGACGAGATCGGCGAGCGCGCGCTCGAGGTGGCGCTCGCCCACGCCGATGCGCACGCCGACACCGAGGTCGTCGTCATGTCGATGGCACCCGACACCGCCGCGACGACGATCCGCAAGGGCCTCGCCATGGGTGCTGCGTCGGCCGTGCACATCGCCGACCCCGGCCTCGCGGCTGCCGACCTCGGCCTGACCGCACGCACGCTCGCCGCCGCGATCCGTCGCGCCGGGTTCGACCTCGTCATCACCGGCAACCTGTCGACCGACGGCAGCGGCGGCGTGATCCCCGCCATGCTGGCGGAACTCCTCGGGGTGCCGAGTGCGACGGCGCTCGCATCGGTCGAGATCGGCGACGACTCGGTGTCGGGAACCCGCAACGTCGACGGCGGCGCCATGCGCGTGACGGCGCCGCTGCCGGCGGTCATCTCGATCACCGAGGCGCTCCCCGACCCCCGCTTCCCCAACTTCAAGGGGATCATGGCGGCGAAGAAGAAGCCGTTCGAGACGCTGACCGCCGCCGACCTGGGGATCGAGCCCGACGACCTCTCGGCACCCTGGTCGATCATGACCGCGATCGCCGAGAAGCCGCCGCGCACGGCAGGGACCAAGATCACCGACGAGGGCGACGCCGGCGCGAAGATCGCGGAGTTCCTGATCGAGAACCGGCTGGTCTGAGAGGACGACGATGACCGACTACCCAGCAGACGCCGTGCTCGTCGTGCTCGAGGCGACGCCGAACGGCGCACTCGCGACGAGCGCGGCCGGCCTCCTCGCCGCCGCCTCCGGGATCGGCACGCCCGTCGCGCTCGCCGTCACCGCGCCCGGCCAGGCGCAGGCGATGGCCGAGCAGGCTGCCGCCCTGGGCGCCGAGCGCGTCCTCGCCGTCGAGACGACCGCGACGCAGTCCGAACTCACGATTCCGCACGTCGACGCGCTCGCCGCGGCGGCCGCGCTCGTCGAGCCCGACGCCGTGCTCATCGCCAATTCCATCGACGGTCGCGACATCGCCGGCCGTTTCGCGGCCCGCACGAGCGCTCCCATCGCCGCGGACGCCATCGGCGTCTCGCGCGACGATGAGGGCGTCCTCGCGCACCACTCCGTCTACGGCGGCGCCTACAACCTCGACTCCGCGGCGACCTTCGGCCCGCTCGTCGTGACCGTGCGCCAGGGCGCCGTCGACGCCCGAGCCGACGCGCGGCCCGTCGCGGTCGAGTCGCTCGAGGTGCCGGCCTCCGGGGCGGCGTCCGCCACCATCGAGTCGATCGAGGCCGTGACCGAGACGTCGGGCCGCCCCGAGTTGCGGGGAGCGAAGCGCGTCGTCTCCGGCGGCCGGGGTCTCGGCTCGGCCGAGAAGTTCGCGCTCGTCGAGGAGCTCGCCGACGCCCTGGGCGCCGCCGTCGGCGCCTCGCGTGCGGCCGTCGACGCGGGCTACATCCCGGCCAGCCAGCAGGTCGGCCAGACCGGCGTGTCCGTCTCGCCGCAGCTCTATGTCGCCCTCGGCATCTCCGGCGCGATCCAGCACCGCGCGGGCATGCAGACGGCCAAGAACATCGTTGCCATCAACAAGGACCCCGACGCGCCGATCTTCGACGTCGCCGACTTCGGCGTCGTGGGCGATGTCTTCACGGTGGTGCCGCAGCTCATCAGCGCACTCGCCGAACGGAAGCGGTGACCTGTGATCGTCGCGGGGAAGCTGCGCAGGGGACTGCCGCGCCGCCACGGCGGTGAGCCCTGGCCACCTGCCGACGCGGTGGCGGGCGACGTCGCGGCGTCTGCGGACGTCGCCGCGACATCGCCGGCCACGACGGCGCCCAGCACAGCGACGAGCGCGGCGCCGACCGCCCGGCCGAGCGCGGATGCATCGGGGCGGCGCCTCCGGAGCGGACTTCCCCACGTCCGGGGCGGGCGGCCGTGGCCGGAGGCCGGGGCGGTGCCCGCTGCGGTGATCGTCGGGACGACGGATTCCGGGACCGTCGCGTCGAGCCACGGCGCTCCGGCCGAATCCGCCGCCGAACCGGTCGCCACCGTGCCCGAACCGGTCGCTCGATCGGCGGCGCCCACCCGCTCTCACGCTGCCGGGCCGCCGGCGGCGAGCGGCACCGCGCTCCGCCGCGGGCTTCCTCGGGTCGCCGGGGGAGACCCGTGGCCGCCGGCGATCGACCCGGGCACCGAGGCCGCGGCCGCGGAGCCGGCCGCGCCGGCGTCCGTGGCGCCCGCCGAGGCGGTCCCGCCGGCACCGGTCCAGGCATCCCTCCCGGCCGAGGCCGCCCCGCCGGCGCCTGCGGCGGCATCCGTGCCGGTCATGCCCGCGCCCGGGCCGGCGTCCGAGCCTGCTGCGCCTGCGGCGGCATCCGTGCCGGTCGAGCCCGAACCTGCGCCCGCTGGGGCATCCGTCGCCGGCGCGACTGCGGCGGCACCTGCGCCCGCGGCATCCGCCGCCCCAACGCCCCCGGCAGCGAGCCCTGCCTCGCAGCCGGGATCGACGCGGTACGGCCTGCTGACACCGCGCCAGTGGGTCGGGGCATCCGTCGTCGGCGTCCTCGCGATCATCGGCGCCGCGACCATCGTCGTCCAGCTCACCAGATGGTTCCTCGGGCTGGAGTCTATGCAGGACTTCATGGCCACCTACCCCGGTGAGACGCCCCTGCCGGAGGGCGCGCCCGTCGGGTTCCCGGCGTGGCTCGCCTGGCAGCACTTCTTCAACGTCTTCCTCATCGTGCTGATCATCCGCTCGGGCCTCCAGGTGCGTTCCGAGCGGCGGCCGCCGGCGACGTGGACGCCGCGCTGGTCGAAGGGCGGCCAGGGCAGGATCAGCCTCACCCTGTGGTTCCACCAGTCGCTCGACGTCCTGTGGCTCGTGAACGGACTCGTGTTCGTCGTGCTCCTGTTCGCGACGGGCCAGTGGATGCGCGTCGTGCCGATGAGCTGGGAGGTGATCCCGAACGCGGTGTCGGCAGGGCTGCAGTACCTGTCGCTCGACTGGCCGCTCGAGGACGGCTGGGTGAACTACAACAGCCTCCAGGTGCTCGCGTACTTCGCGACGATCTTCCTCGCCGCGCCGCTCGCCGCCATCACGGGCGTGCGGATGTCGGGCATCTGGCCGAAGAGCGCCGCGACCCTCAACCGGATCTACCCGGTCGAGTGGGCGCGCGCCGTGCACTTCCCGGTCATGCTGTACTTCGTCGGCTTCATCGTGGTGCACGTCGCGCTGGTCTTCCTGACCGGGGCGCTGCGCAACCTCAACCACATGTACGCGGCGCAGGACGCCGACGGCTGGCTCGGCTTCTGGATCTTCATCGCCTCGCTCATCGTCATCGCCGCGGCCTGGATCGCCGCCCGGCCGACCGTGCTGGCGCCCATCGCCGGCCTGCTCGGCAGGGTCGGCCGATAGGCGCCGGCGCGACGCGCGCGGCGACGACGACGGCGACGAGCGGATGCCGCGACGCGCCGCCCACGACGGGCGCGCGCCGCGGCATCCGCTCGGTCAGACCGCGACGTCGCGGCGACGGAACACGAGCCAGCCGACCGCGAGCAGGGCCGCGATGACGGCGTAGTTCAGCCAGATCGTGCCGTTCCAGCCGTTCAGGATCGGCGAGTCGCCGTACGCCCAGCTGTACGGCGACCAGTCGTGCAGCCACGAGAGGTCGTCGCTCTGGTTCCCGAGGGCGTTGAGCGCGTACGCGTAGACCGCGACGCCCGAACCGGCGCTGACCGCCCACGACCGGCGACCCGTGACGGCGCCGACGCCGATGGCCGCCGCCGCGGCGAGTGACACCAACCCGAGGAAGGCGACGGCGGTGGCGACGAGGTTGCCGAACTCGATGCCGAGCTCGGAGGGCTCGTTGAGGACCAGGACGACCACGACGCTCACGATCGACAGCCACACGAGCTTCACGAGGACCGCGGCGGCCCGCTCGGCGATGATCTGCCCGCGGAGCACGCCATGGGCGAGCGTCAGTTCGAGCTGGCCGTTCTCCTCGTCGTTCGCGATCGCCTCGGTGCCCCATCCGACGGCCGCGATCGTGAGGAGCACGAAGCCGATGAGGCCGAAGAACGTCGCCTGCGCGTAGCCCGGACCCGACCCGATCTGGTCGTAGTTGAGCGACCTGACGAGCTCCGGCGGGAGCGTGTCGATGATCTGCTGCATCTGGCCGTTGCCGCCGAACGACGGATACAGCGGCAGGTAGAGCATCAGCGCCGCGAGGATGCCGATGGTCCAGCCGACGAGGCCGCGCCAGCCGTCGAGGATCGAACGCCGGAAGAGGGGGAGCACGCGGTTCATCGCTTCGCCGCCGTCCGGTCGGCCTCGACGGGTTCCGCCGTCGAGGAGACGTCTGTGCCGTAGTAGGCGAGCACCATCTCCTCGAGGTCGGGCTCCTCCATCGTCAGGTCGATGACGTCGAGGCGCGCGACGGCCTTGACGAACGCGTCCACGTGCGCGTCGAGCGTCGCGGAGAGCGCGACCGTGCCGGCACCGTTCGGTGCCGCAGCGAGTCCGGCCACGCCGGGCAGCGAGTCGAGCGCGGCGCGGGCGTCCGCGGCATCCGCCTCGGCCACGACGACCTTGACGTGCCGCACCGCGTTCTCGCGGAGCGCCGCGACCGTCGAACGCTCGACGATGCGACCCTCCTTGAGGATCGCGATCTCGTGCGCCGTCTGCTGCACCTCGCTCAGGACGTGCGAGCTGAGGAACACGGTCTGCCCCTTCGCCTTCGCCTCGTGCAGCATGGCGTGGAACTCCTGCTGCACGAGCGGGTCGAGACCGCTCGTCGGCTCGTCGAGCACGAGCAGCTCGGGCTCGTGCATGAAGGCCTGGATCAGCCCGACCTTCTGCTTGTTGCCCTTGGAGAGGCTGCGCACGGGTCGGCCGAGGTCGACGCCGAGTCGGTCGGCGAGGTCGTCGACCGCGCCGGGGCGAACGGGGCCGGAGATCTCGGCGTAGTGGGCGAGGAGCTCGCGGCCCTTCACGCGCGTGCCGAGGTGCAGCTCGCCGGGCAGGTAGCCGATGCGCCGGCGCAGCTCGGCGCCGCCGTCGCGCGGCGAGCGCCCGAGGACGTCGAGTGCGCCGGCGGTGGGACGGATGATGTCGAGCAGCAGCCGCATCGTGGTGGTCTTGCCTGCTCCGTTCGGCCCGATCATCCCGAACACGCTGCCGCGTGGGATGTCGAGGTCGAGCCCGTGCAGGGCTGTCGTGGCGCCGTAGCGCTTGACGAGGCCGCGCGTGCTCACGGCGGCTCCGGTCTCGGTGGTCATGTGGGTCCTCTCGTCGGTCGGTGGATGGGATGCCGCGGCGCGTCACGCGCGCGCGAAGCCCCCGACCGGCGGGTCCGGGTCCTGCACGGGGTTCCCGGGCCCCTTGTCCGAGCGCACCCGCGACGTCGGGTCCTCCCGGCGGGACGCCGGCGCGTGGGCCTCGGAAGCGGCGGCGAGCGCATCGCGCGCGGCGTCGAGCAGGCGCGTGTCGGCGTACAGCCCGTCGGTGTAGAACTCGAGGGTCGGCAGCGTCATCCGTCGCACGACGGACGGGGAGTCGAGCGGGGCCCCGAGCACGCGAGCGAACTGGGCGCGAAGGAGCAGTGGCGCGAGCCCGTAGGCGGTGATCAGCAGGGCGCGCAGGTCGGGATCGCTCGAGGGGTTCATGCTGCCGTCGGCGACGCCGCGCTCGAGCATCGTGCCGGTCTCCTGGAGCAGGAGGTCGAAGAGCCGGTCGGCGCCCGGGGAGCCGTCGGCGAGCATGACCGCGAGGTAGGCGACCGACGCCCCGAAGCGGTCCGGGTCGTCGAGCCACTCGCGGATCGTCGCGGCGACGGATGCCTCGCCGAGCCGGTCCTTCTCGCCCATGAGCTCGTGGACGAGCCAGTCGTCGCAGGCGCGGCGGAGACCCTCCTTCGAGCCGTAGTGGTGGATGACGAGCCCGGCACTGACGCCGACGTCGGCGGCGACCTCGCGGAGGCTCGTGCCGGCGTACCCGTGCGCGCCGAAGCGGACGATCGCGGCGTCGCGGATGCGAGCGGCGGTCGTCGCATCCTCGGGACGCATTGAACGCATGTTCAGCATCCTAAACGAGTGTTCAGTCGCGCTCAAGGGTCGATTCTCGGCGCTCCGCGATCGGTGAGCGGTGATCCGCGTCACCGGCTGTTCACCAACGGTTTCGTAACGCTTCTCCGTCATGTTCAACCGGCCGGTTCGTTCCTGACATACGCTCGTCTCCAATCCTGGGGAGGAGGATCGAGTGGCACGACGACACGCACTGCAGGGAGGCAGACGTGCCGGAAGCGCACCGGGGGTCATCGACGAACCCGACGCGCAGGTTCCGGAGCCTGCGAGCGCGCCCCGACACCTGCGCGAGCCGACCACGGGCAGCATCGCGCTCGGGACCGAGCAGATCGAGACGAACGCGGACTCCGGGCCGATCACGGTGCCACGGCGGGTGAGGATCGGCGAGACCGGGTTCGAGGTGCACCCGCTCGTGCTCGGCGCGGGTGGATTCGGCTCGGCCCTCGACGCCGAGGCGAGCGCCGCCATCCTCGACCGGTACGTCGCCCTGGGCGGCACGCTCCTCGACACGGCGGGCAGCTCCGCCGCGGAGCGCAGCGAGACGATCATCGGCGAGTGGCTCGGCTCGCGCGGTGCCCGCGACCGGGTCCGGATCGCGACCAGGGTCGGCGGTCACGCCGCGGGGCTCGCGCCGGCCGCGATCGCGCGGGCCGTCGACGCCACGCTCGAGCGCCTCGGCACCGACCGGATCGACCTGCTCTGCTTCCACGGCGACGACCCCGAGGTCCCCCTCGAGGAGAGCCTCGGCGCCGTCGACGCGCTGATCGCCTCCGGCAAGGTGCTCGCCGTCGGCGCCTCCGATCTCTCGCCCGAGCGTCTCATCGAGGCTCGCGTGCTCGCCGCGAACGGCCTGCCCAGGTTCCAGGCGCTGACGACGCGCTACAACCTCATGGAGCGTCGGGCGTTCGAGGGCGCGACGGAGCTCGTCGCCCATGCTCAGGGCCTGTCCGTGATGCCCGGCTCCGCGCTCGCCGACGGGTTCCTCGGCGGCGCGATCCGTCGCCGCGCCGACGTGCACCGCGACGCGCGCGGCGAGCGCCGGGGCCGCCACCTCGGCCGCCGCGGGCTCCGCGTGCTCCGCGCGCTCGACGAGGTCGCCGACGCCCACGGCACGGTCCCGGCCGCGGTCGCCATCGCCTGGTTGCTCGCGCGGCCGACGGTCGTCGCCCCGGTCACCGGGGTCAGCCGGCCGGAGCAGGTCGATGCGCTGCTCGGCGCGGCCTCGATCGAGTTGCATCGGTCCGAACTCGTCGAGCTCGATCGGGCATCCGCGTAGCCGCCGCGCCGCGCACGCTGCACGCGGACGGTCCGCCGCGGGTGACATAGGCTGGTGGCGTGAACGGCGCCGTCGAACTCCCGCTCGGTGAGCCCGAACTGGCCTTCCACGCCGCAGGAGAGACGCTCGTGCGTCGATCGGTCCTCCCGTCCGGCATCCGCGTCCTCAGCGAGCAGGTGCCCGGGAGCCGGAGCGCGACGATCGGGTTCTGGGTCGCGGTCGGTTCGCGCGACGAGCACCCGGCGGAGAGCGGCCACCCCGCCACCTTCGGATCCACGCACTTCCTCGAGCACCTGCTGTTCAAGGGCACCGAGACCCGGAGCGCCCTCGACATCGCGGTCTCCTTCGACTCCGTCGGCGGCGAGCACAACGCCGTCACCGCGAAGGAGTACACCTGCTACTACGCCAAGGTGCAGGACCGTGACCTGCCCATGGCGGTCGACGTCCTCGCCGACATGTTCACCTCGTCCGTCCTCGACCCGGACGATTTCGAGAGCGAACGCCGGGTCATCCTGGAGGAACTCGCGATGGCCGGCGATGATCCGGCCGACGTCGCGAACGAGCGGTTCTTCGAGGCCGTGCTCGGCACGCATCCGCTCGCCCGCCCGATCGGCGGCGACCCCGAGACGATCGGCCTGGCCACCCGCGACGCGGTCCTCGAGCACTACCGTGCGAGCTACCGTGCGCGCGACCTGGTCGTGACCGCAGCCGGCGCCGTCGACCACGACGCCCTCGTCGCACGGCTGACCTCGGCGCTCGAGACGGCGGGCTGGGACCTCGCCGCCGCGGCAGCGCCCGTCGAGCGTCGCCGAGCGGAACCCGCCCTGGTCGACGGTCGCGGGCCGCTCGCCGTGGTCGAGCGGCCCGGCGAGCAGGTGAACCTCGTGCTGGGCGTGCCCGGCCTCGTCGCGACCGACGAGCGCCGTGCGGTGATGAGCGTCCTCACCACGGTGTTCGGCGGCGGCATGTCGTCGCGGTTGTTCCAGCAGATCCGGGAACGGCGCGGACTCGCCTACGCCGTGTACTCGTTCGCTCCGGGGTACTCCGACGCGGGGGTGTTCGGCATGTACGCCGGATGCGCGCCGAAGAACGCCGCGACCGTGGCCGCGCTCATGCGCACCGAGCTCGAGCGGCTCGCCCACCACGGCGTCACCGACGACGAGCTCACCCGCGCGATCGGCTACCTCGGCGGCGCCTCGGCGCTCGCGCTCGAGGATTCCGACACGCGGATGTCGCGACTCGGCCGCGCCGAGATCGCACTGGGGGAATTCGCCGACCTCGACGAGGCGCTGCGCCGCGTCGGACGCGTCACCGCCGACGACGTCCGGGCGCTCGCCGGAGAGCTGGCCGATCGGCCGTTCTCGCTCGTCGCCGTCGGCCCCGTCGACGAGCGAGCCTTCCGCTCGATCGTCGACCAGCCCGAAACCCGACCCGACGTCGCCTAGCGGCGTCCGACCACAGGATCAGACGTGCCCCACCACCTCTACCTCGTCCGCCACGGCGAGCAGCTCGACGCCGAGCACGGCCTCCCCGACGGCCCGTTGTCCCCGCGCGGACGCCGTCAGGCCGAACTGCTGGCCGAGCGCCTCGGCGGCATCCCGTTCGACGCGGCGTACCACTCGCCCCTGCAGCGCGCGGCGGAGACGGCCGACATCATCGCGGCGAAGCTGCCGTCGCTGAAGCCGGAGCCCTCGCCGCTGCTGTTCGACTGCGTCCCTTCCGGTCCGGCACCCGAGACCCCCGCCGCCTACGCCCCGTTCTTCGGCTCCTTCACGGAGCTGGACTTCGAGGCCGGCCGCGCGCAGATGGCCGACGCGAACGCCGAGTTCCTCCGGTCCCACCGCGAGGACCGACACGACCTGCTCATCACCCACAACTTCGTCATCGGATGGTTCGTGCGCGAGGTGCTCGGAGCACCCGAGTGGCGCTGGGCCACCATCAACCAGGCCAATTGCGGACTCACGGTGCTCACGCAGCGCGCACCGGGTCGCCCGTGGAACCTCGTCGTGCACAACGACCTCGCGCACCTGCCGCCCGAGATGCGGACCGGCCTGCCCGAACCGTTCGCGTTCTAGGCGCTCGCACCGCCCGCGGCCGGCTCGACCCGCTTGCCGTACCAGTTCGTCGCGTTCGGGTTGTCGTTGTACGGCTCGATGGCGACGTAGCCGGAGGCGGCGTAGAGTCCACCGGCTGCGGACAGGCTCGCGTTGGTGTCGAGCACGAGCTCCTCTGCGCCGAACGCGACCGCGCGCCGCTCGAGCTCCTGCAGCAGCGCTCGCCCGCCGCCCCGCCCGCGGGCCGCGGGCGCGAGCCAGAGATGCTTCACCTCGTAGCGCACGCGCCCATCGTCGGCCGGAGGGATCCGGCGCACCCCGCCGCATCCGACCGCCTCGCCCGACTCGTCCTCGACGACGACGAAGACCCCCGACGGCGGGGTGAACTGCGCGGCATCCGGCCAGGTCGGCCGGTACCGTCCCTGCTCGGGAGGGAAGCCCGCGGCGCGCTCGGCGAAGTACTCGCCGATCATCCGGTTCGCGTCGGGGTCGGTCACGGCGGCGTCGCGGAAGCGGAGCATGCGCCAAGCCTACGGCGCGGGTGCGCGGCATCCGCGCGGCAGGGCTCGCAGCCGCCGGTTGCTAGGGTGAACGTCGTGACGATCACGGTGGCGGTCGCGGGCGCGACGGGGAAGATGGGCCGCCTCGCGACCCGATTGATCGACGAGGCCGACGACCTCGAACTCCACGCCGGGCTCGACTCGTCCTCGAGCCTCGACGAACTCGCCGGGGCCGACGTCGTCCTCGACGTGACGCATCCCGCCGCGAGCGCGGCCATCGTCGACGCCGCGATCGCGGCCGGAGCCGCGGTCGTCGTCGGCACGTCCGGCTGGTCGCGCGAGCGCATCGCCGAGGTCGAGACGCGCCTCCGAGAGGCCGACGCCGGGTCGGGCGCGGGCGTGATCTTCGTGCCGAACTTCTCGGTCGGCAGCGTGCTCGGCTCGGCGTTCGCGGCGTTCGCGGCGCGCCACTTCGACTCGATCGAGATCGTCGAGGCGCACCACGCGGGCAAGGTCGACTCCCCGTCCGGCACCGCGGTGCGGACCGCCGAGCTCATCGCCGCGGCGCGCGGCGAACTCGGCCCCGTGTCGGCACCGCACGCCGACCAGCGCGCCCGCGGACAGCTCGTGTCCGGCGTCCCGATCCACAGCCTGCGGATGGACGGCATCCTCGCCGACCAGCGCGTCATGCTCGGGGCCCCGGGCGAGAGCCTCCAGATCACCCACTCGACGATCGCGCCGACGGCCTACGAGGCCGGAATCCTGCTCGCCCTGCGCCGCGCGGCGTCGGCCGACGGCGTCACCGTCGGGCTCGATGCGCTGCTCGGGCTCGAACTCCCCGACGGCCGATGAGCGGTGCGAAGGTCGGCGCCGTCGTCATGGCGGTGCTGCTGTCGGTCTACGTCGCGCTCGTGGGATGGCGCGCGGTGCAGTTCGTCGCCACGGGCGAGCCCGTGGCCGTCGCGATGGGCGTGGCGCTCATCGTGCTGCCGATCGTGGCCGCCTGGGCGATCTGGCGTGAGCTCGCCTTCGGGATCCGCTCGCAGCGACTCGTCCGGCGGCTCGAATCCGAGGGGGCGCTCGACCTGGGGATCCCGGTCCGGCCGAGCGGGCGCCCCGAGCGCGCCGCGGCGGATGCCGCGTTCCCCGGCTTCCGCGCCGCGGTCGAGTCCGAGCCCGACTCGTGGCGGGCGTGGCTGCGGCTCGGCCTCGCGTACGACGCCGCAGGCGATCGGCGCCGGGCCCGCCGCGCGGTGCGCCGCGCTATCGAGTTGGAGCGGGCTCGGGATTGAGCATCGCGTCGATCGCCGATTCGATGCTCGGGTGCCGGAACCGGTACCCGTCGTCGATGAGGCGCTGCGGCCGCACCTTCTGGCTCGACAGCAGCAGGTCGTCGGCAGCCTTGCCGAGCGCGGCCTCCAGGAGCTTCTCCGGCACGGGGATCGCATAGGGACGGTGCATGCGCTCGGCGAGCGCGGCCATCACGCGGTCGGCGGTCGCGGGCGTCGGCCCGACGAGGTTGACCGGCCCCGACAGGTGCGAGTCGAGCAGGTGCACGATCGCGTCGACCTCGTCGTCGATGGCGATCCACGGCCAGTGCTGGCCGCCCGTGCCGAGACGCCCGGACACGCCGAGCGTCGTGAGCGCCCGGATGCGCTGCATCGCGCCGCCGCGGCCGACCACGATGCCGGTGCGGAACACCACCGTCCGGGTCTCGTGCGGGGCGAGCTGTGCCGCCGCCTCCCAGCGGGCGACCACCTCGGCGAGGAACCCCGTGCCGGCCGCGGAGTGCTCGGTGAGCAGTTCGCCCGGCCGGTCGCCGTAGTAGCCGACGGCGGAGGCGCTGAGGAAGGGGGCGGGCGG